>OJKC01000228.1_pt1 | contig 56954 bp, 47 predicted proteins | sample 1596401 | NCBI WGS metagenome assembly OJKC01 (sample SAMEA4350162, study PRJEB24818) | metagenome | biome: human; feature: gut; material: faeces | place: Denmark | collected 2013-09 | reverse complement strand
ATATAACTTCATGTCGCTGTTCCGTCATGCACTTATCAACTCCGACAAAAAGAAGTTCCTCAAAACTATCCGATACGAGTTAATCTCAACACCGGCTTATTTGGGTAAAACAAAGGACAAGCATATCCTCTATCTGGCAAGGTCTTTAAAAACAAGGCAGTCTTTCCTGTCCATCTGGGAGAAATTAAAGGACTTCTCATTGCCATACAACACCGGGAAATCCTAATGACCGATTTGGGTTAAATTTTGGTAATGTCAGAACAACACTGTCCCATGGTGTTGCGAAAGCAGGATCCATACCGTCCTTGTATCCCTCATGTTCTTTGTAGGCAGAGATGATCTGGGTCACCCGTAAAAACGTGTGGATAATCTAACACAATAAGACAAGTTTTTGTACGTTATATAAGAATAAACGACAGAACTCAGATGGAACAATATAGACTCCTGGCAGAATGCCTTTTACCAGCCCACATGCTTGACTGGTTTGACTTGCAGAATGTATGTGTAGAGAAAAAAGACTCCACACAATTAATTCACATTTATCTTGACGAGAACGGACTGAAGCCTGATAGCATGGAAGATTTGCGCCCCAATGGCTTTACCCGTGAGAGCGTGTTTCATGACTTTCCGATTCGAGGTCATGAAGTGCTCAATGCAAAAATCCAACATTTCAGGGCACAGCTACGTGGAATCGTTGACAAGAAATTCTTCCTATTCAGACTAACGAAAATCTATGCCTAATCCACACGTTTTTACGGGTGACCCGATATTTTTCATAACTTTGCATAGTAACACTCTAAGCATCTGCAACTCATATTTGTTTTATGACAAGACTATTCTTATTAACCGCCATATACTTCCTAATCATTGCATCAGGCATTGTTGCACAGCCTGTATGCCGTGTGACATCATACTACGAGATATCAGATAATGAACCCCTTCATCATGTCTGCGGCATCCTTCAGGACAGCAACGATATGGTATGGATAGCAAGCTGGGGAGGTATGTTCAGCTTCGATGGGACAAAGTTTACAGTTCACGATGAGCAGCAGACAAAGAGTCTTGGGATAGCACCGGGACATAGCAGGGGCATTGAGCCGTGTCCTACCGGCGACAGATGGCATCTTGTGGGCAACCCCAAGGAATGTTTCCACACAGATGCCTTCGGGACAACATGGCACATAACGACATCAGGACAACTGCTCTACCGTGGTGGTGATGGCAAGGAACATGTATATTCGACGGTGCCACCTTTCGAGGGGTACAGAGGTTGCTTCGCAGACAAGCAGGGCAACTGGTGGGTGCTGTGCTACTATGCCATTCACAAGCTGGAGTTCAGCCGCCAGCGTCTTGTGCCGATACCAGAGTGTGAGGGTAAACCGTTGAGATGCATGTACCGTTTTGACGACGGCAGCTTCTGGCTTTGTCAGAGACAGAATGCCAGAGTACTCGTCTATGCCTCAAACGGCAAGCTGACGGGATATCTCTCGAAAGATGGACGCATAGAGAAGCGACCGACCGACTTCCATGCACCTGTCTATTGCATATACTCCAGCAAGGATGGCACAATATGGTTGGGAACAAGAGGTGGAGGCGCTTACCGGCTGAAACCCGTCATACACGGCCCAGCACAGGGACATCAGCCTGTCCTGGACAAACAAGGAGGTGGCAAAGCATTCATAGTGGAGAGAATAGTGAGTGAGACGAATCACAGCGACGATGTCTATTCTATATGTGGGGACAGTAGAGGAAGGATATGGATGGCGACACTCAACGGTGGATTGTCGTGTGTAGTGCGGAAATCCCTGCAAAGGCCTAAGGCACAGAAGGTGGCTGGATATAATTACAAGGAATTCCCGCGTTGTCACAGTATAGCAATAAGAAATGATGTCCTGGTTGTGGGCACGTCAGAGGGGCTGCTTGTCGCTGATGTCTCAGTGAAGGACTTGCCGGGTGTGAGATTCAAGGTGCACAGATACCATAGCAACAACAATATGGGCATAAGCAGCAATCTTGTTGACTATGTGATGTTCGACAATGCAGGAAGCCTGTTGGTATGTACAGAGAATGGGGGACTGAATATCTGCACCTCAGAGTCGTTGCTCGACGATAAACTGCATTTTGAGCATATCGACAACAAGAATGGCCTTCCCGATATTGCCTTTGCCGTCGCGGAGAACAGATTAGACAGGCTCAACAAAAATGGATATGGATCATCGGCGACATCAGCACAAGCCTATTGGGTAACCAGCATGTACTCGATATCATTGGTCTCACGTAACGAAGTGAACGGGCAGATGGAGACATCACGCTATGGTCAGGATTTCTTCGGGGGGAGATTCCGCTTTGATGAGATAGCACCACTGATGTTGGATAGGAACCGTTGGATAGTATCAACCGATAAGGGGCCAATGATGCTTGACACCAAAGGAATGACCAAGAAAGGATTCAAGCCAAATATTGTGGTGACACTGCTCAGAACAGGTGATACAGAAATAAAATACACAAAGATACCTGAGCAGATAAATCTTGCCAGCGACCAACGGTCATTTCACATTGAATTTGCTGCACTCGACTACAGCAACCATGGCGGTATAAACTATTATTATCGTCTGAACAGCAGTTCAAAGCCTTGGACACCACTGGGCAACAGCAACACACTGTCGTTTGCTGACATTACTCCTGGGAAGCATACCCTTGAGATATGTTCAACAAACGGTCAGGGGCAGTGGACAGACAACACGATAAATATCGTTATTGATGCTGAGCCTCGGTTCGGGGAGACAATATGGGCGTTGCTTCTGCTCATTGCAGTGTGCATGCTTTGCGGATGGGGGGTGATATATACGATAACATACGTGAGACGCATAAAGAGGAAACATAACGAGATGCTTGCTGTCTATCTGTCGGTTATTGGCAAACGCGAAGAGACTCTCGCCACTATCCAGAAGGATAAGGAGCAGGATAAGGATGATGCCTTCATAAAGAAACTGATGGAGTATATCAACCGGAACCTATCAGACCCGAATCTGAGAACGGAGATGATAGCTGAACATATGGGAGTAAGTCTGTCGACACTGTCAAGAATGACAAAATCGCAGATGGGTGTCACTCCTGGAGATTTCCTTTACAAGGCGAGAATACGCAAGGCGGAGATAATGCTCATTGAGCACAGGAAGCTCAGCGTGTCAGAGGTGGCATATAGATGCGGATTCAACGACCCAAAATATTTCTCCCGCTGTTTCAAGAACGAGAAGAAGATGTCGCCAACAGAATATAGGAACAGCACGCCCCACGATTCCACTGGCGACAAATAGGGTAGGGCTACAGGTGTTTCCGTGATGAGAACCGGTCGATAATGACAGCCAGCAGGATGACGAGTCCCTTTATCACCTGCTGCCAGAATGGCGACACGTCGAGGAGCACCAGTCCGTTGTTCAAGACTCCGATTATCAATGCACCTATAACAGTGCCGATGATGGAGCCGCGTCCGCCACTCAGCGATGCTCCTCCGATGACAACAGCGGCAATGGCATCGAGTTCGTAGCCGGTGCCCGCATTAGGCTGGGCAGAGTCGAGACGCGCAGTGACAAGGATGCCGGCAATAGCCGAGAGGATGCCGGCAACGGTATAGACGAATATCACGACCCTGCCGACACGTATGCCTGACAGTAACGAGGCTTTCTCATTGCCGCCAATGGCATATATGTATCTTCCTGTGCGACTGTTGCGCATAAAGAACACAAACAGGCATATCACAATGACTGCCACCCAAACAGGCATAGGGATGCCCAGCAGCCATCCTGTGCCCAGGAACTCAAATCCATCGCCAAGGTCAGTGATGGGGAATCCCCCCGTGTAGAGCATAGTAAGGCCACGGCATATTGTCATCACACCGAGAGTGGCAATGAAAGGCGGCACCTTGAACCGCGTGATGAGGACTCCGTTCATCGCACCGAAGATAGTGCCCACAATTATTGCGGCGAGGCAGCACCCCCAGAATGTCACACTGACGTATGTGTCTGCACTCTCAAGGCTGAACCCCTCATGTGCCATGCCCGCCACTACCGCGCCAGAGAGGGCAAGGACGGAACCTACAGAGAGGTCTATGCCTCCGGTGATGATGACAAGGGTCATACCGACTGCGATGCACAGGTTCACGGATGTCTGACGAAGCACATTGAAGATATTGTCAGAGGTCATGAAATTCTCTGACAGGAATGTCATGGCAAGTGCCATCAGCAGCAGTGCCACCAATGGTTTGAAGACGGGGTCGTTAATGATATTCCGGACGATGCCGGGTCTTGGGCTTGATTCTTTCATTCAGGTAATGACGCTTTAAGTATTGTTTCTTCCTTGAATCCGCTACGCTGGAAAGTCATGCCGATGCTTCCCTGGCGCAGGGTGATTATTCTGTCGGCTATGGCCATAATCTCGGGCAGCTCGGACGATGCGACGATAATCGCCATGCCCTCTGATGCCAGCGAGTCGATAAGGCGGTATATTTCGTTCTTGGCATTTATGTCGATGCCTCTTGTCGGTTCATCGAGGATGAGTATCCTTGGATGTGTCAGCAACCATTTAGCGAGGACTATCTTCTGCTGGTTCCCTCCGCTGAGTTGTCCTGCAGCTTGCTCGACAGAGAATGCTTTTATGTTCAGCCTGTTGCGGTATTCATTTGATATGCTTTCTTCTTTCTTTCTGCTGAGCAGCCCCAGTGCCGACAGACATTTCTCTATAGCGGAAAGTGTGGTGTTATGCTTTATTGACATGCCGAGGATGAGGCCTTGCTGTTTCCTGTCCTCTGGGCATAATGCCAATCCGTGGCGTACGGCATCTTCCGGACTTTTTATCGTGACACTCCTGCCTTCAATTCTTATCGCGGCGTCTACCACTGTGGGATGCAGACCGAAGATGGCCTCAAACAGTTCTGTCCGTCCGGCTCCCATCAGTCCATAGAATCCCAGTACCTCGCCTTCTGCCACGGTGAACGAGATATCGTTGAGGATATTCATGCCAGAGTGTTGCGCGTCCCTCATTGTCAGGTGCTTCACCTCAAGCATTGTATCGCCCAGCTGATGGTTGCCTTTGACAAACATGTCTTTTCTCTCACGCCCCACCATCATTCTTACTATTTCCTCTATGGAGATATCGTCCATCGGGGATTCGGCAACGAGAGTGCCATCACGCATTATCGTGACGAAGTCAGCAAGCCGCCATACCTCATCCATCTTGTGGGAGATATAAACGATGCCAACACCTTTTGCTGTAAGTCCGCGGATTATCCCAAAGAGCAGCTCCGTCTCCGATTCGCTCAGTGATGAGGTCGGTTCGTCCATTATCAGAGCCCTGACGTTGAGGGACAATGCCTTTGCAATCTCCACCAATTGTTGTTGACCAACCCTCAAGTCGGCCATCAGCGTGTGTGTGTCAACATCAATATGCAGACGTTCCAGCAGCTGCCTTGCCTCCTGATGCATACGCTTATAGTCAATGAGTCCGTAACGTGTCATTGGCTCACGTCCCAGGAAAATGTTCTCAGCGATGTTCAGGTAAGGCACATTGCACAGTTCCTGATGTATGATGGCTATGCCGCAGTGTTGCGCATCGGTGACATCACGGAAATGGTGTACTTCCCCGTCAAGGATTATTTCACCTTCATAGTTGGTGTATACGCCCGAGAGCACATTCATCAGCGTTGACTTGCCCGCACCATTCTCGCCAACAAGGGCATTCACCTTGCCGGCAATGATACGGAGCGACACTCTGTCGAGAGCGAGAACACCAGGAAAGCGTTTTGTTATCTCACGAGCCTCAACAACAATTTTTCCTTCTGTCATTTCTGGTGGGTTCTATATATAATGATTACAAGTTCGTGTAAATAAGGACAAATCCCTCAACCTGTCCTCCCAGCCTATTTTGTATTATCCACCTTTAATATATAAGGTATAACGGTCAGGTTGGTCAGGTTCCTGTCGTCGGCTGGTATGCCCACAGCGCCGATAAACTCTATATGGGTGAGCTGGCTGATGTTCTGTTGTTTGTTGCCGATGACCTTAGTGCGGATGTATTTGTTCATCTCTGCCGAGACGGCATTGAAATCAGGTGTGTTCCTGAAGTCGTCAATATTAAACCATCCTGAAGCGTCACGGGCTGTATTGCCGAAGATATATTTCAACGGTATGTTTGTCTCCACACCATCAACTGTGGCTTTCAGCTCGTCGTCGATGAGAGTGGGGTTGTCCATCTCGCCTCTCACTACGAGGAACAGCGGGGAGCCGATGCCTAACACCTTACTGTTTCCAGCCATGAACTCCGCATCGTTTATTCCACTCGCCAGCTGTCCTATGCTGACAGCCCTTGATGCAAGAGACGCCAGTGAGTCACGGAACATCACTTCCACGAGTTGTGAGGGCTTGTACTCCAACATCCGCTCCCTCCGGTTTTTCTCCGTGAGATTCTCTGTGCGGAATGATGCTGCTAAAGCTGCTATGACAACAACTGCCAGCACTAAATATTTAATGATTGTCTTCATAGGTACTGTTAATCCAAACGTCCAAAATGTCCATAGTGGGTGACATTGCTCTTGTTCACCAGCTCCACTGCCACTGGCAGTTTCTTCGGCAGGTTGCGCTCACTCTTGATATATTTGTCGGCAAGGTTGGCTGCCGTCACTGCCATGGTCTTCGGGAACTGCATCCCGGTGCCGGCAATCTTTCCTTCACGAATGGCTTTGACGCAGTCGTCGGCACCATCAAACCCAAAAATCTTTATCTGGTTTGTCTTCCCAGCAGCCAGCACAGCCTGATACGCCCCCATAGCCATAGCGTCATTGCCGCAGAAGACGGCATCTATGTCAGGGTGGGCCTGCATCATTGATTCCATCACCTCCATCGCTTTATTCTGGTCGAAGTCGGCATTCTGCTGGGCTACCATCTTCAAGCCCTCATAGCAGTCGACGACGGAGTGGAAGCCGTTGCTTCTCGCCCATGTGTTGTTGTCGCCTACTAGACCGAGTATCTCAACATACTTGCCTCTCTTGTTCAGTGTCTCGACAAAGAACTGTCCCAGGGTTATGCATCCGGAATAGTTGTCAGATAGAATCTGGGTGACGGCGGCTCCCGGTACATTGATTTCCCTGTCCATACAGAAAACGGGAACACCCGCTCTCGATGCTGACTTGGCATTCATTGCCGACCCATTGGCGTCGGTGGGGTTGAAGAGGATTGCCGAATAGCCAGAGGCGAGGATATTGTCGAAATGCTCCGCTTCCTTCGACGGATTGTTCTGTGAGTCGAACAGTGTCGCCTCATAACCCAGTGCCTCACACTGTTTGACAGCGGCCTCGCCCAGGACTACGAACCATGGATTGTTAAGTGTGGAGATGACTACCGCCACACGCTTCTTATCACTGTTGTTGCCGTGGCAGCCTGCTATGCTCATGGCAAGGAATAAAAGCATTGCGGCATGTGTGAATCTCTGGAGTACGTTCTTCATAACATTCATTTATATAGTTATTATCGGGTGTTGATATTCGAGAATCTCCCTGCCCAGTCCTTCATTATCTCATCACGCCATATTGCTATGGTTCCCGCTCCCTGCCATTTGCCATTGAGCTTAGAATAGTCACCACCGCCCTGCGTCATGTCATCGCTCACTCCGCTCAGCAATCTGGTATCTGAACAGTCGCTCCACCATGTATCACCAAGTTTGAATGGCCGAGCTTTGATACATTTGCTCTTACACTGGTATTTACCTACTGCCGGCCATTTCTCCCCGACAACAAAAACACCCTCATGAACGGGGAATCCCTGAATAGGGGAAGTTATCGTATATGTCAGTGTGGCAGGGGCTTTGGGTGAATAGCGCACAACGTAGATGCCATTGCCCTCATAGTATCCACGCCAGTTCTGCCTGTCAGTGCGCATTATGAAGCATACACTGTCTTTCATGGCCCTGAGCGTGGCATGCTTCTCGAGTCTCGGACCTTTCAGCCGCCATTCCATCAACGCGTAGCACGAGACAGTATCGCCAGCGGAAAGAGGACCCGTTATGATATATTTCGGCGACTGGCAGATTCTCTCAAACTGACCGCCCCAATGTGGCGAATCAGGTTTGTCGGGGTTGAATCCCTCGCCCATAAGGTAAAGAAGTGTCGGAGTGTCGCCCATCTTGCTGTTGCCCTTATACCATTTCACATACTCTGCAGCCATCTCTCCATGTCCTTTCATGAAGTTCTGCCAGAAGGGAGCCTGATACTTGCTGTTATCCTTCTCTGAGCCGATGAATCCGCGGTAAGTGGCATTATCCTCTATGAACCACAGTTGTGGGAAATTACCTGCGATATAGTTATAACTGTTTGAGCCCCATTTCTTGTTAGGCCCTCCAATCCAGTTGACACGTATCTTCGATACGATGTCAGGAGCATCATGAAGGGCCTGGGCCACATCTTCAAGGCATCCCCAAACAAGAATCCACAAAGGGCGGCTGTCAGCTTTTCGGGCACAGCGGATTATCCACTCCGAACCCTCTGTTGGCGTTGCATATCCACACAGTGGGGCCTCATGCTTGCTTCCCTGTTTGGCAAGCCCGCGTAGAGCGTCAGGATGCTTTAATTGTGGATAAGCCTTCAGAAGCTGCGGGTAGTCACGTTCGTAAAGGTCTATCATTCGCAGAATCTCTCCTTTCGACCCATCGCCAAAAGAAGCTGTTGATACCAGACCCTCGATATCAAACATATCGCTGTACATCAGCAGATGCACCATCGACTGGTTATCATCAGGGTCCGTGCCTCCGATATCTGTTGACACGAGTATGCGATGACGTTCCTGGGCTCTGGCAGTAGTGAATACTGCCAGAGCAAGCAGAGTGATTGTGATTAAGGTCCTAACCATATTAAGTAGGTGTACAGGATTATTTTTATAATGATTGTATTGATTAGTGATGCAGAATCAGTATGTGACATAAAGGAGTATAGCGACTCCTACCCGACTGTTGTTACTTGCTGATAATGCGCAGTAGGCGGTGCAAGGATTATATAAATAATTTTGCACACCTACTTATTGAGTCAATGTTTATTTTCCAAGCATGAGGCAAGCCATTATGAACGGGCCGACGGCCTTAGGGTCATTATCTCGGATAGGCTCGCTCATATAATAATCATAGCTGCCATCACGGTACGGGTTCCCACCAAGCCCTGCCACTTTGCAGCAGTTGGTGATATTTGGCGTACCATCGGCATCGGTGCTGAAGAGATGCTTCTGGATGCCGTCGTATATCATTGATGGCACATTGGAGTATTTGCGCTTGCTTATGTACCCCTTCGCTAAGGCCTTCGTGTAACAGTAGAGCATCATTGAGGTTACAGTGCCCTCACGGTAGTTGCGCCCGTCGTCCATAATATCCACAAGCTGGTACCAGCAGCCGTCATCGTGATATTTCAGCATCGCCTCTGCCAGGCCGTTGACAATAGCCACAAGTTGTTTGCGCTTAGGATGGTCGGCAGGAACATAGTCAAGAACATCAATGACTGCCATCATCCACCATCCGATGCTTCTTCCCCAGAAATGGTGTGAGAGGCCGGTTGCGGGGTCACACCATAGCTGCTGCCGTTTCTCGTCCCACGCATGGAAATACAGACCTGTCTTCTTGTCGTGCAGGTGGTCTCTTACGAGCAGACACTGATGCACAGCATCGTCAATACACTCAGGACGATTGAACTCCTTGCCATATTGTGCCAGGAAAGGCGAGCACATGTATAGTCCGTCGAGCCACATCTGCCATGGATAGTTCTCCTTATGCCAGAAACCTCCCAGCGAGTTGCGGGGATGTTTCCCGATGGCAGAGACAAGCAGGTCGAGAGCCTTCCGATACTTCTCCTTGCCTGTGATGTGATATGCATTGAAAAGCACCTTGCCTGAGTTTATCATATCGAGGTTACGACGGCCGTTGACATAATCATAACTGAGGATATCGCCATCCTCAGTCACGAAGAGGTCGGCATACTGAAGAGCGTAGTTCTCGTAACGCTTGGCAGCCCTCTCGTCGCCTTGCTTCTTCATATAGTCAGCAAGCTGAAAGAAAGCCTTGACCTCAAGTCCCTGGCAATAGCCGAACTTGGGTGTCGACGCGCTGTCTGTCTGCCATGCCTCAGGGAATCGCCTCATCTCAGCGTCTGCCACACGCTGAGCCATGGAACGGTTGCTCACGGTGACAACGATGCGTGCATAGCGAGTGAGTTGTGGTGTGCCAGAATCCTTGACCTCGAGGATGATATGTAGTGTCTGCCCCTCCTTTGCTTTCTCAGGGATGATGACAGATGCCTGTGGCTTGTCGGCATCGTTTATCTTTGCTCTGCCCTTGCATGTTCCTGCCTCTGTGTACTGCCACCAGCTGTAGGTCAACACGTCGCCATCAGGGTCAAATGTTCCGGCAGCTGAGAGCTTGAGCGTCTCACCTGGCTTTGCAACCACATTCAGTAAATTACACTTCACGACAGGCTCGTGGTTGGCGTCCTTATACTCCTTCACACACCAGTCGGCACGCGCTGCAAAGTCATTCTGCAAAGGCTCTGTCCATCTCCATATAGGGCGGAAATACTCAAGGTACAGCTCACGCGACACATTCCTCTCAGGACGTAAAGCCTGACGCCCCCAGCCACTGCTTCCGTACCATCGGCCTTTCGGATATACATATCCTTTCTCTGCGACGGGGTCGAGCCAGACGTTGTTGTCACGCACAGGGACGAAGCGTCCACCCCATCCACCCCATCCAGGGTTCTCATCACTGCGGAGACCTGTCGGGATGACGTGGAAGTAGGCTGGCGAGTCGCCCTCAGAGCGGAAGTCGCCATTCTCAAGAGCAGGATACAACGCACACAGTTCTCCGTGTCCCTTCAGGATATTGGTGTTCATGAAGTCAGCGTCCAGGAACTTGTGCATACTCTCATGCTGCGATTTACGCCATCGATAGGCAACAGCCTCAAACTGGTCACAGATGATTGTCGGGATATTGAAATGTCCCCAGTGTGGGCGTATGTATGTCTGGTATGTGTTATCCTGCTCCCAGATGAAGTAGAAGCGTATCTTCTCAGCCACTCTGCGCATCTCCGAGGGATATTTCTCCTCTATAGTCTTCAGGGCGCGGGCTATGGTGTTCGTGCCACCCCATGCCTGTATCCAGATAGGACGCGGGTCGGTCTTGTCGAGGAGTATCTCGACGATGCGCTGCGAACCTTCGGTTACGAATCCCATCTCGCCTTCCTGCTTCACGTTTCCAAGGAATGTCTTTCTCCGCAGTTCCTCAATGGTGGGATAGCGTTTGTCGTGCTTGATGAGGTTGTGCCACACTTTCGCATAGGCATCATAGAAGGGCTGGTACCATGTGTCGCCCTCCCACTTGTGGCCATGCCAGTGGTATTGTGAGCTTGAGGTGATGATAGCTTCAATATCCCACTCGTTGGCATAGAGAAGGAATCTTACGAGCGAGCACTGGTCGTCTATCTCGCCGTCGGAGGTCACGATTACTCTAATGCGGTCATCAGCTTTCAGGGTCTCTGTTCCGGCCATGGCTGCATTATAAAAGGATAACGTGAATAGTAAGGAGAGTATTATGTTGCGCTTCATTTTTCTACGTTGATTACGATTCGGGAATAGCGTGTGAGTTGTGGTGTGCCGTTGTCTGATACTTCAAGAATAACGTGAAGCTGGCTGCCTGACGAGGCATCGGCAGGGACTCTGACGGTGGCGTTCTGCTTATGCGAGCCCGTGATGGCCACCTCGCCTTTATAGTCGCTTGCCTCGGTGTAGTACCACCAGCGGTATGTCAGATGGTCACCGTCAGGGTCGTACGTTCCTTTGGCAGAGAGTCTTATCTTGGCTCCTGGGCGTGAGGTGATATCTTTCTTGTCGCACATAACGACAGGCTGGTGGTTGGCATCCTTGTATTCCTTCACACACCAGTCGGCACGTGCGGCAAAGTCGTTCTGCAAAGGTATCATCCATCGCCACATGGGTTTGAGGTATTGCTGCAACAAGGTGTCGTTAGCAATCTCCTTCTTTATACGCGAACGTCCCCATGCATTCGATGTGTACCATTTCCCTTCAGGATAGACGTAGCCCGGTTCGTGAACCTCGTCGAGCCATGTGTTTTCCCTAATCTTTACGAAGCGACCTCCCCAACCGCCCCATCCTGGGTTCTCATAGCTGCGGAGCCCTGTCGGGATGACGTGGAAGTAGGCTGGCGAATCGCCTTCTGAACGATAGTCGCCATTTTCGTGAGCCTTGTAGAGAGAACAGAGAGGGCCGTGGTTCTTAAGGATATTCTCGTTCATCCAGCTGCCCTCAAGAACCTTCTGCTGCTCTGAAGGGATATACTTTTTCCAATGATAGAAGTATGCCACAAACTGATCGCTGATGATTGTCGGGATGTTGAAATGTCCCCAGTGTGGGCGTATGTACTTCTGGTAGGTGTCGTCCTGTTCCCAGATGAAGTAGAAGCGTATCTTCTGAGCCACTCGTGCCATCTCCGTCGGGTGTTTCTCCTCGATGGTCTTCAGCGCACGTGCTATGGTGTTCGTCCCTCCCCATGCCTGTAGCCATATAGGGCGTGGGTCGGTCTTGTCGAGAAGAATCTCTGCTATCCGGTTGGAGCCTTCTGTCTCCTTGGCCATGTCGTTGACAGTCTTCACATTTCCCATAAAGAACATTCTGCTTACCTTCTCCGGTGTAGGGTAGCGCTTGTCGTGCTTTATGAGCTGCGGATAGACCTCAGCGTATGCTTCCATGTAAGGCACATACCATGAGTCGCCCGCCCAATTATGGTCGTGGGCATGGTATTGCGAACTGGAGCTTACTACAGCCTCACAGTCAAAATCGTTAAGGTATAGAAGCATGTGGGCAAGCGAGCACTCATCGTCAATCTCAGCGTCTGATGTCACAATGATGCGCTGCCGCTCTTCAAGTCTGTTGCCTGCATGTCCTTGGAGTGAAAGGACAACAAGGACAATGAGGGGTATGAGCCGGTGATTCATATTCATTATTTAAGTTCGATTTCCATAAGGGCTATTATCTCACCCTCCACCTGTGCCTGGTTGTCTGATTCGAGCCGCCAGTAGACAGAAGCCGTGGCTCCTTCTGGCACTTGAGTCGTGACAAACTCACCTTCCACCATTTCGCCACACATCTCGTTAAGGTAAATCTCCAGAGCGGTATATCCACTTGTGTGCTTGTTGTTGCGGTCGTCAGGGTCGTTAGGGTTCAGTCCGTGCTTTGTCTCCCATTCATCAGGCATACCGTCGAAGTCGGTATCAGCAGGAGCAGTCGCCGACTGTAGCTCTGGCCATCCTCCTACATCTTCCTGCGAATCGATAATGCCACATTTCTTCGTTACGTCAGCCACGTTCTTCACATTCTTGTATTCCACACCTTCGTATGTGGCATATCCGCCTCTTGTCTCTTCCGCTATGCGCCGGTCGATGGCGTCACGCTTAGGATATGTCGCACCAGCGTTTGAGAGCACAAGCTCGTATGCCTCCTCGGCTGTCTGTTGTTCTATAGGCATGGCATCCCATGGTGAGGTTGCACGTAGCATATCCAACGGGCCGTCGGTCTGTATGCCACCATTCCAGTTGTCAGCGGTCACGCTGGCGTTACCTTCCATATAGTTGCCGTTGACGTACCACTTGCCGTAGTCGCTATATATATCACGATATCCTGGGTTGGCTATACGGTAGCTCACCTGCCCTGGCTGGGTTGCTGGTCCTGGCTTGTAGTAATTGTTGACCATATTTATATATGAGCCGTCGGTATCTGAAGGGTTGTATGGGTCATGTGCCTCGCCACCGTAGCATGAATTGTATCCCCAGTTATACACCACATTGTTCCTGTAGTCCATATATCCGCAGTTTGACGCTATGCGGGGATTACGGCTTGAATGGTGAGCGATGAGGTTATGATGATAGGTAGAGTAGTTTGAGCCCCAGATACCCCCGAATCCATGTGAGCCTTTAACATGATGTGAGTAGAACATGCTTTCTGTTATCATGCACCATTGCACCGTGATGCTGTCGCATCCATATACTGACATTGCCTCGTCGACACTCCATGATGCTGACACATGGTCAAGGATGATGTTTTTCCTGCCACGGCACTCTACTGCATCATGGTCTCCTTCATTCTCGTCGCCTACTCTTACTCGGATATGGCGTATTATCACCTGGTCAGCGCCGATGCCGATTTTACCACCACTGAGACATATACCGTCACCCGGAGCTGTCTGTCCTGCTATTGTAAGATAAGGATTCTTTATACTCACATTTGAAAGAAGACGTATTGTTCCTGACACGTCGAATACCACGACACGGGGGCCAGACTCGCTTACAGCAGCGCGGAAGCTGCCCGGACCGGCATCGTTAAGGTTAGTTACATGAATCACTCTACCTCCTCTGCCGCCGACAGTATATTTTCCATACCCCTCTGCAGTGGGAAAGGCGAGTTGCTTGTTATTCTCAGATGCGTGTGACGAAGCACATAGCGTGAATAAGACAATGATTGTAAAGAGTAGTTTCTGTTTCATAGATAACAAGATTAAATGTTATTGAAAAATCTGTGGCAAAATTATGCCTTATTCATCAAACAATGGTTCATTATCTGTGCTAATAAGCAGAAAATCACATGATTGACATAATTTTCCACTTTTATGGAGAAATATTCCCCTTCTTGTATAGAAAAAATCAGACTCCTCAGAAGTGGTCTATGGATTATAACATCATATTGTTCACAATCGATGGGAGATATCGCCATCCCAATCACTACTCATTGCTCATCGCTATCTTCCAGCCTAAGCCTTTGCTCAGTATCGGGAGAGGGAGGTACCCCTGAGTATAGGCTTCCAGCCTAAGCCGTGGGGATGGCGATAGCGATGAGTCGAAGAGACTAAGAGATGAAGAGACTAAGAGACGAAAAGACTAAGAGTCAATGTGCGCCCCCTTTGGGGTGTTCGCAAGTGACAGATGATTGATGTGCGAATAAAAGAAAAGCGTGTAACTCATTGAGCTACACGCTTTGCGTTAGATTATTATTTAATTTTTACAAGTGCTTACTTCACTTCCTCAAAGTCTGCATCCTGCACGTTCTCGTCATTCTTGCCACCTTGACCGGCATTGGCAGAACCGGAGTTCTGGGCACCTTGAGCGCCACCCTGGGCACCACTCTGAGCATACATCTCAGCGCTGGCAGCCTGGAATGCAGTGTTCAGCTCGCTCATGGCAGCATCACAGGCAGCTACGTCCTGAGCCTTGTGAGCATCTTTCAGCTTCTGGAGAGCAGCTTCAATCGGAGCCTTCTTGTCGGCAGGCAACTTATCGCCCAAGTCCTTCAGCTGATTCTCGGTTGTGAAAATCATACTGTCAGCCTGATTGAGCTTGTCTACCTTCTCACGCTCTTTCTTGTCAGCCTCAGCGTTTGCTTCAGCCTCAGCCTTCATACGCTCGATTTCATCTTTGCTCAAACCGGAAGAAGCCTCAATACGGATTGCCTGCTCCTTACCCGTTGCCTTATCCTTGGCAGATACCTTCAAGATACCGTTGGCATCGATATCAAAGGTCACCTCAATCTGAGGTACACCACGACGTGCCGGAGCAATACCCGTCAGGTTAAACTGACCGATAGACTTGTTCTGTGCAGCCATCGGACGCTCACCCTGGAGGACATGGATGGTCACCTCAGTCTGGTTATCGGCTGCCGTAGAGAAGATTTCACTCTTCTTGCACGGGATAGTCGTGTTCGCATCAATCAACTTGGTCATCACACCGCCCATGGTCTCAATACCCAAAGTCAACGGAGTGACATCCAGCAAGACCACGTCCTTGATTTCGTTGGTCAACACGGCACCCTGGATAGCGGCGCCGATGGCAACAACCTCATCCGGGTTCACACCCTTCGAAGGAACTTTGCCAAAGAAGTCCTCAACCAACTTCTGTACGGCGGGGATACGAGAAGAACCACCTACCAGGATTACTTCGTCAATATCCGAAGTGCTCAGACCGGCATCGCTGATGGCCTTCTTACAGGGTTCCAGACAAGCCTGGATCAGGTTATGTGCCAGAGCCTCAAACTTGGCACGGCTCAAAGTCTTCACCAAGTGCTTGGGCACACCACCTACCGGCATGATGTACGGCAGGTTGATTTCCGTCGTCGTAGAAGAAGACAACTCAATCTTCGCTTTCTCGGCAGCCTCCTTCAGACGTTGCATCGCCATCGGGTCCTGAGTCAGGTCGGCACCTTCGTCGTTCTTGAACTCCTGAACCAACCAGTCAATGATTACCTGGTCGAAGTCATCACCACCCAGGTGAGTATTACCGTTGGTCGATTTCACTTCGAACACACCGCCGCCAAAGTCGAGGATGGAAATATCAAACGTACCACCACCCAAGTCGAAGACTGCAATCTTCATGTCCTTGTTTGCCTTGTCGACACCGTATGCCAAAGCGGCTGCTGTCGGCTCGTTCACGATACGTTTCACATCCAGACCGGCAATCTGACCGGCTTCCTTGGTTGCCTGACGTTGTGAATCGGAGAAGTATGCCGGAACCGTGATGACAGCCTCGGTCACTTCCTGACCCAGGTAATCTTCAGCGGTCTTCTTCATCTTCTGCAGAATCATTGCGGAGATTTCCTGCGGAGTGTACAGACGGCCGTCGATATCGACACGCGGTGTGTTGTTGTCGCCTCTCACGACCTTGTAGGGTACACGCGAGATTTCCGTAGCTACCTGGTCGTAGGTCTCACCCATGAAACGCTTGATGGAGTAAACCGTACGGGTCGGGTTTGTGATAGCCTGACGTTTGGCAGGGTCACCGATTTTACGTTCGCCACCGTCAACAAAACCTACGACTGAAGGAGTCGTACGCTTGCCTTCGCTGTTGGCGATTACTACAGGTTCGTTGCCTTCAAACACGGCAACACATGAGTTTGTAGTTCCTAAGTCAATACCAATAATCTTTCCCATAATTGTATCTTTTTTTATTTATTATTATTCGTGTTAGTATTCTCGAAGCAACGCTTCGCATACTATAAAGCAAACCGCGTGCCAAAACCCGTCCGTCGGTCAAAAAAGAGCAGCCCGTCTCTATATAAATAAGGTAATAGACGTCCTCCGCCACTCCCACCCGGCAAATGACAGAATACTGACAATACGTCAGGATTTCAGGCGGCTTTATCTGTCAAAAAGGAAGGAAACAGGCACTTCCCTTACCACCTTTCTCCCGTTTCATGCCCGATGCATGCGAAATAAATACTATCTTTGCAGCCCCAAACAAAGTAAACTAGATTGCTCCTGTAAGCATGGAATGGATTAGCACTACGATATTGGAACATTCGGCGCTGCAAGCCGTCATCATCATCTCACTCATCTCTGCCATTGGACTCGCACTAGGGCGGATCCGTGTTCTCGGCGTATCACTCGGTGTCACTTTCGTATTTTTCATGGGTATCCTGGCAGGACATCTCGGCATATCCATCGACTCCCAGATGCTCAACTATGCGGAGAGCTTCGGTCTGGTGCTGTTCGTCTATGCACTGGGGCTGCAGGTCGGTCCCGGCTTCTTCAGCTCCTTCCGTACCGGCGGACTGCGGCTGAACATGATGGCTACCGGCGTCGTGCTGGTCGGCACGGTGATGGCACTGGGGCTCTGCTATTGCACACCGGTCAACCTGCCCGACATGGTGGGACTCTTGTGTGGGGCAACAACCAACACTCCTGCCCTCGGTGCCGCCCAGCAGGCTCTCAAACAGATGGGAATGGACAGCAGCGGAGCAGCCTTGGGCTGTGCCGTGACTTATCCGCTCGGAGTGGTCGGCGTCATCTTCGCCCTCATCCTGTTCCGCAAGCTCTTCGTCCGTCAGCAGGACCTCAACGTACAGGAGAAGGAGGACCACAACCACACCTACATCGCCGCCTATCAGGTGCACAACCCCGGCATCTACGGCAAGAACCTGAAAGAAATCGCCCAACATACCAACCACAAGTTCGTCATCTCCCGCCTGTGGCGCAACGGCAACGTGTGCATCCCGACCTTCGACACCCGACTGGAGGAAGGCGACCGTCTGCTGGTCATCACTTCCGACAAGGATGCGCTGGGGCTGACCATCCTCTTCGGTGAACAAGAGAACACCGACTGGAACAAGGAGGACATCGACTGGGACGCCATCGACAGCAAGATGGTGTCGAAACGCATCATCGTGACCCGCCCTGAAATCAACGGCAAAAAGCTCGGGTCACTCCGCCTGCGCAATGCCTTCGGCATCAACATCACCCGCATTTACCGTTCCGGTATCCAGCTGCTTGCCACCCCGGAACTGGTGTTGCAACTGGGCGACCGCCTGACGGTCGTCGGGGAAGCTCCTGCCGTCCACAACGTCGAGAAGGTACTCGGCAATGCCGTAAAAAGCCTGAATGAGCCCAACCTCGTGTCCATTTTCATCGGTATCACGCTGGGTCTGCTCCTGGGTTCCATCCCCATCAGTGTCCCCGGCATCGAGCTGCCCGTCAAGCTGGGGCTGGCAGGCGGCCCCATCGTGGTGGGCATCCTCATCGGCACCTTCGGACCACGCATCCACATGGTCACCTACACCACCCACAGTGCCAACCTGATGCTGCGCGCACTGGGGCTTGCCATCTACCTGGCATGTCTGGGGCTGGATGCCGGAGCCCACTTCTTCGAGACGGTCTTCCGCCCGGAAGGACTCCTGTGGGTGGGTATCGGCTTTATCCTGACGTTTGTCCCGGTCATGCTCATGGCATTTGCCGCCTTCAAACTGTGGAAACTGGACTTCGGTTCCGTGGCAGGCATGCTCTGCGGAAGCATGGCAAACCCCATGGCGCTCAACTATGCCAACGATACCATCCCCGGCGACAACCCTGCCGTGTCCTACGCCACGGTCTACCCCTTCTGCATGTTCCTGCGGGTCATCATCGCCCAGCTGCTCCTGATGAGCTTCCTCTGACGGAAGAGAACCCGGCGAATGCCCGTCCATCAAAAAGACAGCCCGCAACCCTTTTTGCTTGACAAAACACCCCGATTCGCATTTTCCTGCTAACTCATATCCTACGCGATTCCGATAAACCAGAGCGGAAATGCTAAATCCAATTAACATTGGAGGCGAAAACAGCCCTCCATTTTAGAAAACTATACATTTCATTTTCAGAAAACAGACAAAACGTGCCCGGAACAATATTGTTTCGCGAGCCAAACAATATTGTTTGCCGCGTCAAACACATTAGTTTCATCGCCCAAACACTATTGTTTCGTGCCCGGAAGTCAAATCCTTGGAAAATGGAAGTAATAAATCCGGAGTTTCACTCTCCAGAAGGTGTGCCGTGTCAATAAATCGGAAGGTTTCGGAAAGTATGGAATACCGCGTGTCAGGTATCCGTTGTGAAAAGTGGAGTACCCCTGTCCGCTCACAAGGACAGCATTCATCGTCCATCCGCAGCAAAGTGTATTTTGCGAATCGCCTGAGAATGCCACGAAATCCACCAACTCGTATTTTGGTGCGAGCATGGATACTGTGGAGACCTTCGTTTGACACTTTGTCAATCGGAGAAAAAGCGACGTCCGCCTGACGCATCAGAAGCGGCAAACCCCGAAAAGAATGGAAACGTCAGTCCTTTTCCATTTTCCAGCTGACGGGAACTTATTGTAAATCGCCCTCCTATGCAACAAAAACTGTAACACGAATGTAATATATGTAACATTGTTTGTTGCCTGGGGATGGTATATCTTTGCAGCGTGATTCTTATAACTACTTAAAATCTTTATGGAAACAATTTATTTAGGACTAGTCATTTTCCTATTCATGCTGGCTGTCTTTGACCTGTGGGTGGGAGTCAGCAACGATGCGGTCAACTTCCTCAATTCCGCCATCGGTGCCAAAGCCGCCAAGTTCAGGACCATCATGATTATCGCTGCCATCGGAATCTTCTGTGGAGCGACCATGAGCAGCGGCATGATGGACATCGCGAGACACGGCATTTTCAGGCCGGAGCAGTTCTTCTTCGACGAGCTGATGTGTATCTTCCTCGCCGTCATGGTGACCGACATTATCCTGCTGGATATCTTCAACTCCCTCGGTCTGCCGACCTCGACCACCGTATCCATGGTCTTCTCCCTGTTGGGAGGTACTTCCGGGCTGACCATCGTCAAGCTCGCCCATGACACGACAGGACTCAGCATCGCTGACCTGATGAACACCGAAAAAGCACTCTCCGTCATCATCGCCATCTTCGTTTCTGTGGCAATCGCCTTCTTCTTCGGGACAATCGTCCAATTCCTCTCCCGTCTCCTCTTTACCTTTAATTATAAATCACACCTCAAATGGAAAATCGGCCTCTTCGGAGGTGTCGCAGCCACAGCCATCTGCTACTTCATGCTGGTGAAAGGCATCCGCGACATGAGCTTCATGACCGATGACATGCGTGCCTACATCGATGGTCACAGCATGACCTTCATCGTCGGGGGACTGATTATCTTCACGGTGCTGATGCAGATTCTCCACTGGCTGAAGGTCGATGTCTTCAAGGTGGTGGTCCTGCTGGGAACCTTTGCACTGGCCATGTCGTTCGCCGGCAATGACCTGGTGAACTTCATCGGTGTGCCTTTGGCAGGATTCTCCTCCTACCAGGACTATATGGCTGCCGGCGGAGGAGACGTGACCCAGCACATGATGGGAGCGCTCAACGAGTCGGCACGCACACCAGTCTACTTTCTGGCAGCTGCCGGGCTTGTGATGGTCATTTCACTGACGACCTCCAAGAAAGCACACAACGTGGTAAAAACGTCCGTTGACCTGGCACGTCAGGATGTCGGCGACGAGATGTTCGGGTCTTCACGCATGGCACGTTCCATCGTCCGCACGACCATGAACGCCTTCAACAGCGTGATGAGCATCACGCCGATGCCCGTCCGCAACTGGGTGCGCAAGCGTTTCAATCAGGATGAGATTATCCTGGCCAACGGAGCCGCCTTCGACATGGTGCGTGCCTCGGTCAACCTGGTGCTTGCCGGTCTGCTCATCGCCGTGGGAACCTCGCTGAAGCTCCCGTTGTCAACCACCTACGTGGCCTTCATGGTTGCCATGGGTTCGTCGCTTGCCGACCGTGCCTGGGGACGTGAGAGTGCCGTGTTCCGCATCACCGGCGTGCTGTCAGTCATCGGCGGATGGTTCATCACGGCAGGTGCCGCCTTCCTGCTCTGCTTCACCATCACGCTTATCATGTACTTCGGCGGTGCAGTTGCCATCGTCATCATGATTGCCATCGCCATCACCCGACTGGTCTACAGCCACAAGAAATACAACAAGAAGATGAAGGCAGAGACTTCCGACGACCTCTTCCGTCAGATTGTAGCCTCGAAAGACAAGAAGGAGACCTGGTCGCTGCTTTGCCAGCACATCGCCGACAACCAGTCGCTCTATCTGACCTTCGTCATTGACACCTATACCCAGATTACCGACGGTTTTGTCAACGACGACCTGCGTACCCTGCGTCGTGCCGACAGCGCCTTGCGCACGGAAAAAGGAGCGCTGAAGAAGATGCGTCGGAAAGAGATGGTGGGTCTCCAGCGCATCGACAAGGACATCGCCATCGAGAAGAACACCTGGTTCCACCTGGGCAGCAACAGCTGTCAGCAGATCATGTACTGCCTGCGCCGTATCTGTGAGCCATGTGAAGAGCACGTGGACAACAACTTCAAGCCCATGCCCATGGAACTGGTGAAAGAGTTCATCCCCTTGCGCGACACCCTCGTATACCTGCTGAAACGGACGCACACTGTCATCTCTGAAGGCAAGTACAACGAAGTGGATGAAATCCGCGCCGAATGCGACCGCCTGAAGGAATCGCTTTCACGCACCCGCAAGTTGCAGATGAACCGCATGCAGGATGTGAAAAACAACCTTGCCGTCTCCTATGTTTACCTGAACATCCTGCAGGAGACCCAGGAGCTCGTCAGCTCGTTGCGCCACCTGCTGCGTGCAACCCGCCGTTTCCAGACCAACGAATACGATGCCTGATGTGAAATAAGGAACATTTGTTTAACTTCAAGAATACCGGTCTTTCGCTGCCCCGTGCAGTGGAGGCCGGTTTCTTTTTACACGGACGCCGGTTCTCCGGACCTCTCCCGGCATACAAATCCTCCCGTTCCTAATGGAAGTTGGACATTTATACGTACTTTTGTCACGAAAAAGCAAAGACAATGAAACAACTTAGCTGGATTTTACTGTTATTCCTGGGACTGGGCACAGCCGTCCAGGCTGCCAAGGTAGACACATTGAAAGTGTTTAGTGAAAAAATGAAGCGGAACATCCGCGTGTTGGTCTTCGTACCGGATGGAGACGGCAAGGTGCCCACACTCTATCTGCTGCACGGATATGGCGGCGACGAACGGAGTTGGTCGGGCATCACCGACTTGAAGCAGATGGCGGATGACAACCACCTGCTCATCGTCTGTCCCAACGGCGACCGCAGCTGGTATTGGGACAGTCCGCTGCATCCCGAAGTACAGTTCGAAACGTTCGTCTCGAAAGAACTCCCGGCATACATCGATGCCCACTACCCCACTTATGCCCGCCGTGAGGGTCGTGCCGTGACCGGATTCAGCATGGGCGGACACGGAGCCATGTGGAACGCCTTGCGCCATCCCGAGACATTCGGAGCCGCAGGCAGCACCAGCGGAGGTCTGGACATCCGTCCCTTCCCCAACAACTGGGAGATGCAGACGCAACTGGGTTCGCCTGCCGAATATCCGCAAAACTGGGAGAACTACACCGTCTACAATTCACTCGATGCCTTCTTGGGCAGACAGACGGCCCTCATCATCGATTGCGGTTACAGTGACTTCTTCTACCAGGTCAACCAGAATGTACACCACCGTCTGCGCGAACTGAACATTGCCCACGACTTCTACGTGCGTCCCGGTGGCCACACGGGTACTTATTGGGCAAATGCCATCCATTATCAGGTTCTTTTCTTCGTACGCCACTTCCGGGAAGCCGGACTGGAGTTCTAAGGGAGAATGAACTCACACTAAAAATCCCCATATTCCTCCTTGATGATACGCAGCGCCTTGATAGCGGCGGGGAAGCCGATGTAGGGCAGGCACTGGATAACGGCAGCAGTCAATGTCTCGGGCGAGTTGCCCACATTGATGTTGCCGTGATAGTGTGAGTGAAGCTGACTCTCGGCTTCCAAGGTGGTCAGTACGCAGTAGCCCAACAGCTCGCGCGTCTGCAAGTCGAGTGCCCCACGGCTGTAGATTTCACCGAAGAAATAGTCCGTGAGGAACCGCTCCACGTCCCTTCCCCTGTCGCCGGGCACACCTTCCATCACCGAAGCGATGCCGCCGGGATAGAGTTTTTCCTGAATGGTCTTACCAATTTCGTGACGTGTTTCTTCCGTTACCGTACCTTGCTTTTCCAACGGTAGAGAGATACCACGCTCCTTGAACACTTCGTTTACCGTAGCCACAGCATTCAGCATCTTGGGGAAGCCGATGAACGGAGCGGTGAGATACATCACTTCGCGCAGTTCTTCGGGCGTGACACCGACATTGAGTGCTGCTCCAGCATGGGCTTTCAGTTGCGGAAGCGTCTGCATCGTGGCAAGAGTGATGCAGGTAATCATTTCACGTTGTTTCAACATCAGTTCACCCGTCTGGAACACTTCGCCGAAGATGAATTTCTGGAGGATGTCCATCATTTCCGGGTCTGTGCCTTGCCCGGTCAGCGCTTCGCCGCCAAACAGGGTGTGGTAATTCTGCTTGCATACTTCGATTCTATCCATAGTGTCTGTTGTTTGTGCCGTCGCGGACAGACTTCCTGTCAGCACGAGGGCGATTGTTGCTATTATATTCTTCATTTTTCTTTTGATAAAGGATTATAGACTCTTGCCCAACTTGTAGGCTTGCCGCGGATAATCCGTATTCCTGACGCTGCCTGCCGTCCATACGCCCGATGCCACCACTTCGCCCACACTTGTCCAGCCGAGATAATCCATCAGCGTATGGTAATGCAACAGCATCGGTTCCGCCTCTTTCTTGGCGGTATCAGCGTAGGTCATCAGGAAGGCAGCTTTCTTTCGTGCACCCTTGATTTGTCCGTTGATGGCATAGAAGCGGTCTATCACCCGTTTCATCTGCGCCGAGATGCCGAAGTAATACATCGGCGTAGCGAATACCTCCGCATCTATCAGGTGCGGACGGAGTTCCTGAAAGTCATCGTTGAAAATACAAGGTCCATCCATGCCACAGCGGTTGCAGGCTCGGCACGGCTCCACCTGCTTGAAAGCACAGTCAAAGCGGAACACCTCGTGCCCCTTTTCTTCCGCGCCTTTGATAAACTGCTCCGCCAGATAAGCGGAATTGCCGTTCTTACGGGGACTGCCCGTCAATACTACTATCTTCATCTTGCCAGTCTTTGAATCGTTATTATTCATATGGTTGAAGGCCTGCACTATTCCTGTTCCAGCCACCGCCGTACCCAAAGCTGCCATTGCAGACTTCCTCAGAAATTCGCGTCGTTCCATAAGTGTCCGGGATTAAAGTCCTGTCATCTTCTCCTGGTCCTCCGGATAGCGTCCGCCTATAATCTCGATGCTGTCCAAATGACGGCGGATATCCGCCAGTTCTTCGGTCGTGAACTGTATGTCCGCACCGCCGATGTTCTCCTCGATACGCTCAATACGCTTGGTTCCCGGAATAGGTACAATCCACGGCTTCTGCGCCAGCAGCCAGCCAAGGGCGATACGGGCAGGAGTGGTTTCTTTCTGCTTAGCCAAAGCCTCCACATATTCCACCAATTCCATGTTATGCTTCAGGTTTTCGCCTTGGAAACGGGGAATGGCAGAGCGGAAATCGGTCTTGTCAAACTTCGTATCCTTGTTGAAACGCCCGGTCAGCATCGCCTTGCCCAGCGGACTAAACGGCACAAAGCCGATGCCCAGTTCTTCCAACGTGGGCAGCAGTTCCGCTTCCGGCTTCCTGTACCACAAGGAGTATTCGCTCTGCACAGCAGTCAGCGGACAGACGGCGTGGGCACGGCGCACCGTGACAGGTGCGGCTTCCGATAATCCCCAATGCAGCACCTTGCCTTCCTTTATCAGTTCGCCTACGGTCTCGGCTACCGTTTCAATAGGCACATTCGGGTCAACTCTGTGTTGATAGTAAAGGTCGATATGGTCGGTGCGCAGGCGGCGCAACGAGCCTTCCACCGCCTTGCAGATGGTTTCCGGACGGCTGGAGAGCGAGACGGGACGTGCCGATGTGGTCAAGTCCGGCGTTTCGGACAAGTCGTAACCGAACTTGGTGGCAATGACCACCTTGTCGCGCACGGGCTGCAACGCCTCGCCTATCAAGTCTTCGTTTTGACCGTAGCTGTACACTTCGGCGGTGTCAAAGAACGTAACGCCCAAGTCCACCGCCTTGCGGATGGTATTTATCGCATCCTTGCGGTCGGGATACGGGGGATAGCTTTGCGTGAATCCCATGCAGCCCAATCCGATGGCAGACACTTCCAGTTTGTCTTTTCCTAAAAATCTTGTTTTCATTGCTTTTCCTCCTTTCTGTATGCCTTCCCGAAGCTGGTGCATTTGCCGATGGTCTCACCTGTGCGCAGATAGGTGTAGTTCGGCATCTCGAACAGCACGGGTTTCAGCTTGTCGTAATCGGGCTTGCCCTTTTCGTTCAGGCAATCCTCATCCACGCAGGTGTTCGTTATCTTGCAGATGAAATTGTCGAAAGTGTCCGTCTCGTAATTGTCCATCACCTCGCACTCCATTACCAACGGACTTTCGTCGATTACGGGCGTTCCGGCTTCGCCTATGTGATATACAAATACATCCGACTTATCTGTCTTGGCTCCGCTGGTGCAACCTACATAGTCGGCACGCATGAGCATCGCCTCGTTCACCATATTGACGGATACCTTGCCCGTCTGCTTCACCCCTTCGTTGGTGTAATGTTTCTTGAACATGCTCAACATGATTTGGTCATGCCCGATGATACCCACGTGGGCAACCAGCAGCCAGTTCACTTTTCCGCTCACTTCCGTACCCACGACCACTGCGGGCGTGGGGTACAATCCCAATACATTTCCGATGTTCTTCTTCATTGTTATCTTGTTTTTATGTTTATAGTCTTATCATCTTTAATCAATTCAGACAATCCTTTCAGTATCTCCACTTCGTTAGCCTCCAAGGGTATGGATGCCTCCCCATCAAGGAAATAATGCAAAAGCTGTTGCGGTGTGACGTGATGGCGGTCTGCAATGAAGCATACTGCCTCGTCCGTACATAATTCTTCAGGTAGTTCCACTTTCTGTTCCATTTTGCTTACAGTTTATCTGATGCAAAATTACGCCGGAACAAGAAGGAACATCGTAACCATAAGTGGGGGAAGCATACCATTTTTACTGAAAGTGCAGCCTAGGTAAACTTTTGGTCATGAAATACTTTATCTTTGTATCGGTTTAACAGGAAACAAGATGAGCAAGATACTGAAAGTACGAAATGTCAATGATTACGGACGCTATCTCGGATGCAAAGAGCAGCATCCGTTAGTCAGCGTTATCGATTATGCCGAAGTGTCACCCATACGTCACAGTCTGAATAATTACAGTGTGTATGGGCTGTTCTTGCGGGACGATGCCAATGTAGACTTAGATTATGGTTGCGGCAAATATGATTATAACAAGGGTACGCTGCTCTGTGTGGCTCCCGGACAAATCGGCGGCAAGGAAGATAATGGTGAACGGGTGGCGATTGCAGGCTGGGCACTCCTGTTCCACCCCGACTTGCTACATGGTTTCCCCTTAGAAAAACATATCAAGGAGTATTCCTTCTTCGACTACCGCGTGAACGAAGCCCTGCACATGACCGACGAGGAACACGACATCCTTGTTTCCCTGATGCGCCAGCTGCGCGAGGAACTCAGTAAGAAGCCGGACGAACTTCAGAACGCCATTCTCGTGGGCTACATAGAACTTACGCTCAACTTCTGCCAACGTTTCTACAACCGCCAGTTCGTCACCCGAAAGGTTGAGAACTCCGACATCCTCGTCCGCTTCGACCGCCTGCTCCGCGACTATTTCGAGAACAAGCTCCAGCTGACCCTCGGCCTGCCCACCGTGCAGTATTGCGCCGACAAACTGTACATGTCCGCCAACTACTTCGGCGATGTCATCAAGAAGACCACTGGAGACACGGCAAGCAACCACATCCGTCAGTTTGTCATCCAGCTTGCCAAGAACGGACTGGCTTCCGGTGAGACCGTTTCTCAGATATCAGACAGCCTCGGCTTCGAATATCCCCAGCATTTCAGCCGGATGTTCAAGAAGCAGGAGGGCGTTACGCCGTCGGAGTACTGCCAGAAGTTGAGGGGCTGACATACAAACCAATCATCCCAATGCCACACCGATATTTCATCGGGTCGAGATGTTTCAAAGCTCGCCCCGTATTATTTTGAAATATTGTTCTGGTTATAATTCAGATTTTCATTTCCTCTTCAAATGTCTTCACATCAACAATCCGGCAAGAGGTAATCTTCTTGATAACCAATAAATCTTTATCACCTGTCACGAGATAATGAGCTTTAGCTTCCACTGCCAGCGCAAGCAGATAATCATCTTCTTCGTCACGGCAAATATGTATATCTTGAGATGGCTCAAACAGAATTCCTTTTAGACGTAAGAATGATAAAAGAGATTCTACTTCCTCCAAAGGAAAGTATCTTGCGAACTTGGGACGTTGTGTCACTTCTCTGATTTCTTCCAACAATTCATCACACAATACCAAGTCAATACGATCGTCACTTAACAAAGAAACAAGAGAAGACAGTTTTCGACCAATCAGAAAGCTAATCCAGCAATTCGTGTCAACAATGACCCGCTTCTTTCTTGCGCCGCGCATACCGTTCCTTTCTTACTTGTTTCACTTCCGCGAGAATATCCTCTTCACTCAATTCATCCGTCTTAAACGTCTCTAAAAAATGTTCCAACTCAGCTTCAGTGGCATCTTTGGTCAAAATACGCCCCAAACGCAACTGCATACGTGTCGGCAATTGCTTGACCAGACTCAGTATCTGGTTGTAATTTAAGTTTAATACGGCATCCATAACGTTACATCTTTTATCTTTGCGAATATAGAAAAAAATCAGGAAATGAAGCAAAGGAATCTCCCTAATTCTCCACTCTACTCAAACAATCGCCCCGCATTCCCCCACAAAAACCTGTCCGCATATTCGGCAAGTTCCTCATCCGAAGCCAGCGTCTGCCGCAGCCGTTGCAGGTTGGCTTTCAGTACGGCATCTGGCAAATAAGGATAATCCGAACCGTAAAGGATATGGTCAGGCGTGGTGAGGGTGAGCAGCGAGCGTAAGACTTCGATAGTCGGATTGCCCGCCAAGTCGAAGTAAAGGCGCGACAGATTGCCTTCCCAGTCTATCGGTTGCATATAGCCCTGCGCGACCATTGCCGGGAGGATGGATTTCATTCGCGGCAACGCCAACGGCAGGAACGAGCCGCAATGGGGCACGACTACTTTCAGGTTCGGGTAGCGCACCAGCACGTTTCTCGACAGCATATTCACCACGGCACGGGTGGTCTCCGCCGGATATTCGTACATCGCTAGCGGCGTGGTGGCAATGATTTCCTCCGGATAAGGCGTAGGGCGGTGCGGATGGATGATGATGACAGCGTGCCGCTCGTTCAGGACTTCCATCAGCGGGTCCAGTTCCTTGTCGCCCAAGTATTGCCCTCGGCTGTTGGTCGCCAGTTTCACGCCGTCCGCACCCAAAGTGTCAAGCGCATAAATGGCTTCGCAGATGGCGGCATCCACGTCGGGCAGAGGCAGGGCGGCGCAGAACTTGAAACGGCCGGGGTATTGCTGTTTCACTTTTGCCGAAACCTCGTTCACCCGGCGGATACACTTGGCACTCTCCTCCGTGTCGTCGTAATACGGTTGCGGAGCGGGCATGGTCAGCACAGCGGTGCGGATGCTCGCGCTGTCCATAAAAGCAATGTGCCGCTCCGCATCCCAAGCGGGCAACGGGAAGGTTTCTTCCAGTTCCGCTCCGTGCGCTTTCAGCACCTCCACGTATTCGGGGATGATGATGTGGGTGTGGACATCGACCGTCTGCGCAATCTTTTCCTGTGCCATAATTCCTCCCATGTCAGGCATAGTTGCCACGAATAACCAAAACAGTATCTTTTTCATGTGTCGAGAATATTACTCCATAAAGTTGTTAATCCGGTTGGCAGGATTGAGCGGTGTCTGGTCAGTCAGTTCCAATGACTTGACCATGTGCAGCGTCCCCTGCTTGTATTTCTGAAAATGCGAGGAAGCTATGTGCTTGTTGTAAGCCTCCTTGTTTGCGTATGTTTCAAGGATGGTTATCTGGCAGGGATTTTCCTTTTCGCCGACGGCATACATGGTCAGCACGCCCGGTTCGGTACGCAGGGAAACTTCGCCCACCTCGGTTACATATTTTATGTATTCATCGAGGTACTGCGGATAGACTTCGATTTTCGACAGGCGCACGATGCCATCGGCAGCCATCCGTTGCTTGGCACACATGCCCGGTTGTGTTTCCTTATCTTCCCCACTGCATGACAGCAATCCGAACAGAAGCAATGCGGTTAATAGATATCGTATCATATTATTGCCTTTCAAATCTTACGTTTACACTCTCCGTTCCTTGCAACAGGCTGATGCCATCATCGTCGATATGTCCGATTTCGATGAGTGAACTACTCTCCGACCAATCACGGCAAAAGATAGCGACATTGCCCCACGGCTCATAGATAGTAATGTCTCCGACTGCCGGAGTACAACCGCGCGGCGTATCGTCAAGGCTGAGTTCCGGGTCGGGATAGAATATCTTTTCCGTGCCGTTATTATAGTCCTCTAATGTAACCTCCAACGGCAGGCGAGAAAGGAAGTCGCGCGCTGCACCGTTGTCCTCCATCGTAGCTGTGATAGTCTGTTCGCCCACGATAATGTTGATGTGTAAGGATGCGGCATCGGGTGTATCCGGCTCTTCACGGCTTGCGCCAAGACTCTCCAGCCATTGCGGAATACGTGTTCCCATACTGCCCAGCGTACTTGAAGTGAGCAACAAGGATTCCTCAAACACGGCATCGGGGACAAGCACTGCCGCATCCCTTTCGGAAGTGCCTATGCCGCTGCTTCCACTGCTGGCAAAGAGGGCGATATGTTTCCCAGCCAACAAATCGGCGTGGTTGTGCAGGAATGCCTGCATCGGTGTGGCAATATGGCTGTACCAGATGGGATAGCCGATGAACACGATGTCATACGCATCAAAACTTTCCACCGATGTGGTGATAGCAGGATAGTTTCCCTGTTCGATGGCATCCAGTTCCGCCTGCGCACGGTCGAGCATCGCATTGTAGTCTTCCTCGTATGGAGTTTCCGGCTCTACCACTATCATATCGCAATCCAATGTGGACTGGATGGTCTGCGCCATACGCTCGGTATTTCCTGTACGGGAGCAATAAAGTACAAGGTATCTGCCATTGCCTCCCTCCATATTTCCGCCTTCTTCGTTGTTTCCTTCATTACCTTCTTCCCCGTCGTCTTCTTCGGGAGTGGTCTGTTCCTGTTCGCCCGTGAGCGGATTGTCATCACTGCATGCCGATGAGAAAACAAGTGTTGTCAACAGCATCAATGGGATTAAAAATAACTTTTTCATACCTTCTTCCTTTTATTATTCTACTTTGCAAAGATACGACGGCACAAACCGAAACAGGATAGACATATCCTCTGCCTTTATACCAATTTCACTGAAAATACAAATGGCTTCAGAATACCGTTCAGCAAAGGTCAGACCTTAGGGAATCTCAAGTCCGACCTGAGGTAGGCTCGTATCCGGGCAGGGTGCAGGAGGGGTTGATGATGGGCGAATGGTAGGAAGAAAATTTGACATGGAAAAGAAAAATTGATACAGACTATCGTTTTTACTTTTATCTAACCATTTACATAGGTCCCCATTATTTCTTTCTTATTGTTATGGATGTACTTGCAGATGGAGCGGACTCTTCGATAAGCAACAGTTTCATTTCAGTAACATAATGATGCTTCCACAGGTTATCAACAATGCGCCGACCACAACCCGCAGGCTGACTTCCTCTTTCAGGAACAAGAACGACAGGCAGATGGTGATGACCACGCTTAGTTTGTCAATCGGCGCCACGCGCGACACGTCGCCCGTCTGCAACGCCTTGAAGTAGAACAGCCACGAAAGCCCCGTTGCCGCTCCACTCAACACGAGGAACAGCCACGAATGGCGCGGGATGTCCCTTATCTCGTCCACGTGCGAGCCGAATAAGACGATACCCCACGTAATAAAAAGTATCACCGTCGTGCGTATGGCGGTCGCCAAATCCGAATTGATGTCCCTGACTCCCACCTTGGCGAAGATGGCGGTCAGCGCGGCAAAGAATGCCGAAAGCAGGGCGTAGTATTTCCACATAAATAAATCCTCCTTAATGATTAGGGCGATACAAAATTATCGCATCCGATAGAAAAGTAGAACGATAGTTTGTGGAAAGTTTGAAGATAAGAGAAAAGGGGACGTGACCTAATCAGTAATTTACCAAAGCTGGAATGCCTGTTGCTGCCATAGGCAAAGGATAAATGGTGTCATATTTTCAATGTTTTTGCGAAGGTCGGGAAAAATGGGGAGCGGGGGCAAGCGTTACCGGATGAAAACAGCGTGGAGACAGCCCTTATCAGCGCCGACAAGCACTGTCCCCGCCGTTTCTTTTCTATTCTTCGCCGTTACAGGCTCGTCAACACGGGATTTTCCAGATAGTTGAACAACCGATGCACCTCGCTCGGCTTGCGCGGGTCGAGCATCTGCGGACGGGCAAGGTCGAGCGACGCGATTTGTTTCCTATCCTCTGCCGACAGTTCAAAGTCCCAAATGGCGAGGTTCTCTTCCATTCGGTTGCGATGGATGGATTTCGGGATGATGCTCACGCCCCGCTGCATGTTCCAACGGAGGATGACTTGCGCCACTGTTTTGCCGTACCGCTCGGCGATGCCTTTCAGCACGGGATTGATAAACATCCCGTTCATCCCTTCGGCGAAAGGTGCCCACGCTTGCGGCACGATACCGTACTCGCGCAAAATGGCAAGCTCCTCTTCCCGTTGGTAGAACGGATGCAGTTCCAGTTGGTTCACCATCGGCTTGATTTCAGCCGTATAGCAGAGGTCGATGATGCGGTCGCTCTGGAAATTGCTCACTCCGATGGCACGGATACGCCCCTCTTTGTACAATTCTTCCATCGCTCGCCACGCGCCGTAATAGTCGCCAAAAGGCATGTGGATGAGATATAAATCCAGATAATCGAAACCCAGATTATCGAGTGTCCGTTGGAAAGCAACCTTTGTCTGTTCATACCCCATCTCGTTGATAAACGCTTTGGAGGTGACGAACAAATCCTCACGAGGCAGCCCCGATTTGCGGATGGCCGCGCCTACCGCCGTTTCGTTCTTATAGGAAGATGCCGTGTCTATCAGGCGGTAGCCCGTGGCAATGGCATCCGATACTGCCTGTTCGCAGACATTCAGGTCTGATACTTGGAACACGCCGAAGCCTTCCATCGGCATTTCCACTCCGTTGTGTAATTTGATGGTTTGCATAATCATTCCTCCACTGTTATTTTCTTGATAATCTTTGCCGGGACACCACCGACCACCACATTAGCCGGCACATCTTTAGTCACAACCGCACCGGCTGCCACGACTGCATTGTCGCCGATGGTAACACCTTGCAGGATCGTCGAGTTCGAGCCGACCCATACATTCTTGCCCAATACGATCGGAGCCGGATAAGTGTGCTTTCGGTCTTCCGGTGACAAGCCGTGGTTGAGCGTGGCGAACACGACATTGTGCCCTATCTGACATCCGTCGCCAATGACAACGCCACCATGATCCTGAAAATGGCAGCAGGCATTGATAAAGACATTCTCCCCGATAGTGATGTTCTTACCGAAATCCGTGTAGAATGGTGGAAAGACACGCAACGATGGAGGTACCTCGTAACCGAACAGTTCCGAAAGAAGCGCACGCACTTCCTCCGGGGTGTGATATGCTGCATTCAGCCGGAAAGTAATCTGACGTGCGGCATCGCTCATCTCGTCCATAAAGCGATGTATCTCTTCGGTGTCAAGACCACGGCCGGTCTTTACATGGTCTTTGAATTCTTCAAGAGTCATAATTGTTTTTCCTTTCTTTTATGTTATTGTTCCAAGTTATGTTTTCCCAAATTTATGAGTCCTCCGATTACAATTGTCGCTATGTCCACTGAATCTTGCCTGAGTTGCTCTTCATTACGCAGTGGCTCATCCCAAGTATGTTTCGACAAGGCGAACTTGGAATGATGAACAGTGACAATATGCTGGGCTTTCAAATCTCTCGCCACCCGTGCCAATTCATCGGGCATGGTATGGATATATTTCCAGTCTCCGCTATATTGCCCGTTTTCCAGTATCGCCCAGTCTATGTCGGGATGCTGTGAGGCTATCTGGGCAAAATGAGTCCCATATCCTCCGTCTCCTCCGATGAATACGGACAAGGACGAGGTCTCAAGCAGGAACGATGCCCACAAGGTCTGGTTTGCTGTCAGTCCGCGTCCGGAGAAATGGCGCGTGGGCAGGCAATGTATCGTAACTCCCGATTCCGGTGCGGCCTTTTCTTCCCAGTCCAGTTCTATCAGCTGTTCTTTCCTGTATCCCCAATGCTCAAAATGCTCGCCCACACCCAACGGGCAGACCACTTTGCCAATCCTGTCTTTCAGAGCCTTTACCGTCCGGTAGTCCAAATGATCCCAATGGTCGTGCGTGATGACGAGATAGTCTATATCCGGCATGTCTTCGGGCTTGTAAATGTCAGTTCCGGAAAACGGTCTGTTGATGAACGGTACGGGGGATGCCGCATGGAACACGGGATCCACAAGGAACCGCTTTCCGTCCATCAGCAACAGGTAGGAGGAATGCCCAAACCATACCATCAGATTTTCCGTCCGTGGCAACTGTTTCAAGTCTGTCTTGACCGATGGTACAGGTTTCTCCGGATATAAATCGCTCCTGTCGGAAACGACAAACTCCCACAACGCCTGCCAACGGCTCTTCTTTCCGGTCATCATGGCTGTAGGCTGGAGATTTCGGAACTGACCGCCTTGGTAGTTGGGAGAGCGTCTGATGCGCTCCAGCCTTTCACCGGAAGGCAATTTACCGAATGACGGTTGACGGAGAAAGGCAAATATGCCAATGACCGCCACCGCCAAGATGCACACGATTATACCCCCTACGACCATACACCTCTTCCTTTTCATATCCGATAAAGCAATTGGCAGGGATTATTCCAGTGACAGGGTTACGGAGATTTTTCCGGTACCACCGAGCAAGTCCAGCATTTCCTTGCGGGTCGAAACCCCGTCAACCTTGCCTATGCGCGTGAAGTTCCACGAATTGGTGTCATAGTAAATAACAAGGTTGTTCCCTAAATAAAGGATGATGTCGCCCGGTCCTGTCGTAGTCTGCCGGTCATTTCTCGGCAGGCTGATGCCGAGCGAACCCACCTTTTCCATATCACCGTAGTCGTTCATTTCCACGGTGATGTTTCTTTTGGCAAGATGCTCTTTCAGTACCTGTGCGGAAGACTTGTCCTCCAATGTGACAGTAAATGTCTTGCCACCCTCTACGGTCAGTTTAATAGTATTGCTTTCCATATTCGTCTTATTTTGATTGTCCGTTGTTTTTAACTGCGCCTGAGCTGCAGGAGTAAAGACCGACAGCATCAGGCATATCATCATGATCAGCTTCCTCATAAACAAGTCCTCTTTTATAACGTCAGTCCAGCCTTACCAGTTCGTATTGTTGACTGCCAAACCCTATCTGTTCGGCGTAATCGAGCGTGTGCATCCCCTGACGAGAATCGATACGCTCTATCAGATGGATTTTGCCGTGGTCTTCCGATGAACGTACGAGGTCAGTGCAGGCCTTGTCGAGCGCAACCGGATCGAGCGAGGCAAGGATGCCGATGTCACCCATCTGCGGGTCGGCAGGCGAGGAATCACAGTCTACGGAAAGGTTGCAGCCATCTGTTGCTTGGCACACATGCCCGGTTGTGTTTCCTTGCCTGCCCCACCGCATGACAGCAATCCGAACAGAAGCAATGCGGTTAATAGATATCGTATCATATTGAACTCTTCTATCGTCCTACTTATTGACTTTCAATATTCTGTATCACCTGTTCCGTCTTGCGCCCCGAAAGTTATTTATAGGATTCCTTATAGACATTTACAATGTCCTCGTCCGTCATCTGCACACGGTCGCTGGTGAACATCACGCCCATCACCTCGCGGGTGTTGCGCATCAGCGTCTCGAACTCGTCGGGCGTGATGCCGTAGTCGGACATCTTCAAGTCTGCCACGCCGCAAGCCTCCTGCAAGCGGGTGAGGGCGGTGAGGAAGTCTTCGGGCTTCGTGGCTTCAGGCATCCCCATCGCTTGTGCCATGCGGATGAAACGGTCATCACAGGCGTGGTGCTCGATAAAGTATTTGTAATACGCCTTGCTAACCATAATCAGACCTGCGCCGTGGGGCAGTGCCGGATGGTAGGCGGAAAGCGCGTGTTCAAGAGCGTGTTCGCTGGTAATGAGCGTGAGGCACATCACTACGCCGGACAGAGTATTGCCGAAAGCCACATGGGTCCGCGCTTCCATATCCTTGCCGTTCTTCACGGCGCGGGGTAGATACTTGGCGAGGTTCTCAATAGCGGTCAGGGCATACATGTCGCTCATCAGGTTCGCACCACGGGCAATGTAACCTTCCGTACTGTGAAACAAGGCATCGAAACCTTGGTAGGCGGTGAATGTCGGCGGCACGCTTGCCATCAGTTCCGGGTCCACGATGGAAAGGACGGGGTACAGAGAGTTGTCGCCTACAAAGGCTTTCTCGAAGGTATCTTCTTTGGTGATGACACCCGAATTATCCGTTTCCGAACCTGTTCCGGCGGTAGTGGTGATGGCAATGATGGGCAGCGGCTTCACGGCAATCGGTTGTCCTTTGCCAGAGCCGATGGGCACGTAGTCCCACAGTTCGCCGTCGTTGGTAGCCATTACCGCAATGGCTTTTGTGCAGTCCATTACGCTTCCGCCACCCAACGCCACGAGGAAGTCGCAGCCGTTCTCGCGGGCAACTTTTGCTCCGGCATTGACATTGCCTACGGTAGGATTGGGCATCACGCCGTCGAACAAGAAAGTCTCCACGCCTGCCTTGTGCAATTGTTCTTCCGTGAGCGACAGATAACCGTTGGCACGAGTCGATTTACCGTTGGAGATGACGATGAGGGCACGTTTGCCCGGCATCGGTTGTTCACTCAGTTTGTCCAGCATCCCTGCCCCGAACATCACGCGGGTAGGAACGTACATGTCGTAAGTAAGATTCGTTTTCATTGTTCTTTTTATGTCTTTTGATTCTGACGCAAAGGTAGTACAGGACGGATGAAATGCCCGTAACGATAACTCGGAGGTGTGTACCCGTATCACTGAAAATAGGACGTTGCCATTCATTCCTCCACTGTTATTTTCTTGATAATCTTTGCCGGAACACCACCGACCACCACATTAGCCGGTACATCTTTAGTCACAACCGCACCGGCTGCCACGACTGCATTGTCGCCGATGGTCACGCCTTGCAGGATCGTCGAGTTCGAGCCGACCCATACATTCTTGCCTAATACGATCGGAGCCGGATAAGTGTGCTTCCGGTCTTCCGGTGACAAGCCATGGTTCAGCGTGGCGAACACGACATTGTGCCCTATCTGACATCCGTCGCCAATGACAACGCCGCCATGATCCTGAAAATGGCAGCAGGCATTGATAAAGACATTCTCCCCGATAGTGATGTTCTTACCGAAATCCGTGTAGAATGGTGGAAAGACACGCAACGATGAAGGTACCTCGTAACCGAACAGTTCCGAAAGAAGCGCACGCACTTCCTCCGGGGTGTGATAAGCTGCATTCAGTCGGAAAGTAATCTGGCGTGCGGCATCGCTCATCTCGTCCATAAACTGATGTATCTCTTCGGTGTCAAGACCACGGCCGGTCTTTACATGGTCTTTGAATTCATTGATTGTCATACTATCTTAATAATTGATTTAGAATTACCTTGTTATTTCCCCATTGTCTCCTTCACCCTTGCCAGGAGGTTAGGAATGTCCAAATGCTGCGGACACTTCGCCAGACACTCGCCACAGGCGACGCACGAAGATGCAGGGTCGCTGCGCTGCACGGGCGACATCGAGACGGTGTAGTCCGCCATCGCCCTTTCTTTATTTTTGTGCAGGATATAGTTGTTGTACACGTAGGCGAAGATGTAGCCGATGGCGACATTGTGCGGACAGGGGATGCACTGGTAACAGCCCATGCAGTCGATGTGCCCCGGCGCATGACGGTAGGCGTAGATAGCCGCACCCAATGCCTCGCGCTCGGCAGGGGTAAGCATGTTGGGGCGAGCTTTGGCTGCATACTTCAGGTTCTCTTCCACATCCGCCATACTGCCCATGCCGCTCACCGCCACACTGACTTCAGGAATGTCCCACAGGTAATCCAACGCCCACTCGGTGTCAGGCTTGTGGATGCCCGTGGAGGCAAGTGCGTCACGCATCGGCTGTGGCAGGTTAGCGAGGAATCCCGTGCGGACGGGCTTCATCACCGCCAGTCCCATACCGTTGGCGGCAGCATACTTCGGACCGAGCACGCCAGCCTCGTATTCATAGTCCAGGTAGTTGTGCTGGATGAGGCAGAAGTCCCAGGCAGGCGTGTATTCCACCACCCGCTTGAAGAGTTGCAGGCTGTCGTGGAAGGAGAAGCCCATGAAGCGTATCTTGTCCTGCGCCTTCAGCCGCTCCATCTTTTCGATGAGCTTGTAGGGCAGCACGTAGTCCTTCCACGCGCGGTGCATGATCATGTGGATGTGGTAGAAGTCGATGACATCCGTGCCGATGGTGCGGCGCGACTGGTCGAAGAACTTCTCGAAGTCGTCTGCTGACTGCATCTCCCACCACGGCGTCTTGGACGTGACATACACCCGGTCGCGCCAACCACCTGCAAGGGCTTTGCCTACCGCCTGTTCGCTCTCTCCGCCGAGATAGACGCGCCCCGTGTCGATGTAGTTCACGCCGCCTTCAATGGCACGGCGTACCATCGGCGTAGTCTGGTCGAAATCCACGTGTCCGTTCTTCATCGGCAGACGCAGCATCCCGAATCCCAATGCCGACACATTCACTCCCGTGCGCCCCATCGGGCGGTACTGCATCTGCGGATTGTAGTTGAGGATGTCTTTCGACAACTGTTCCCTCGCCATTTGCTTTTCGGCTTCCTGCGCGATAGCTTTCGGACCGCTCATCGCTCCTACGGCTGCGGCAAGAAGTCCGCTTTTGATAAAATCACGTCTGTCCATATTCTTACTTTTTATTTATCCAAACCTATCAGCCATGCCGGATTACTGCGTACAAGCAAGTCTATGTCACTTTGGGAAACTCCGGCAGATAGCAATTTCAAGATACAATCCTTCGTGTCTGTATTGGTAGGCGGCATCCAATGTCGGCATCCAGATGCAGCGGCACAATCCTCCGCTCGTCTCGACCGCCTTTTGCGCTGCAAACGCATTCACCCTGTCGCCATGCACCCGGTTCATGCAGAAACTGCCGAAGCACTCCGCACCCGGCAATGCCTGACGGATGATATACGCCCGATCGTGACAACTGAAGTCGTTGGACTTGAACATCACGGCACGGTAACCGGCAGCCATCGCATCTTTCATAAAGCCATATTCATCCACCGACCGCTCCCGCGAGTCAGGGTGGCAATGCAAATGGATGTCGCACACGCCTTCCAATAAATCATCATTGGTAAACCTGTTTCCATTCTTCTGGTCTTGCAACAGATTCATCGCCCGTCCCGGTATTGCCGTGGAAGCAAGCAATGCTCCTCCCGTCACAACGGAAGTCTTGATAAAGTCCCTTCTGTTCATTTGATTATCCGTATTCATAACGCTTCTTTTGTTGGTACAAAAATAACGGCATAGGATGTAAAAGAATATAACAATTTCACGGAAGATTGTAACGGTTTTACGGATTCTGAGAATAGAGCCGCCGCTCTAACAAATAAGATACTCTGATTATGCCACATCGGCGCTTCCAACGTGGCAACTTCCATGTTAGCCTCCGCCAACACTTCAGTTTGGTGCAGTAAACATAAGCGTTGGATAGGGCAGAGTCAACCAGCAAGTGCAACATTAGGAAATATTTTTGAAGAAACATTCAGCGGAGGTATGAAAATTGAGTTTTTCCTTGGGCCTGGCATTGATTTTCTTTCTAATCTTGGCAATTTTCCCCTCCGTAATGGTGCTGATGTCCGTTCCTTTGGGGATATATTGCCTGATTAGCTTGTTCCCGTTCTCAATGGCCCCTTTCTGCCATGCGCAATAAGAATCGGCAAAGAATATCGGGACATGGAATTTCTTTGTTATCCACTCATGCTCGGCGAACTCGCTGCCGTTGTCCGTGGTGATGGATTTCAACGCTTCTCCCTTGTAAGGTAGCAGCAGCCTCCATACGACCTTTGCAAGCGGTTTAGCCTTCTTCCCGTGCCTGAGCTTTTCCATGAGAAGGAAGTTCGTGCTCCTCTCCGTCAGCGTCAGTATGGCGTTACCGTCCTTGTCCACGATGAGATCCATCTCCCAATCGCCAAAACGCTTCCCGTCCGCTTCCGCCGGACGTTCGTGTATGCTCACGCGGTTGCGGATGTTCGTGGCTTTGGTCTCATGCCTGTGTGTGGGCTTTCGCCTGTATTTCATCTTGTGTCGGCAATGGGAGGCAAGTTCTCCGCTCTCATCCTTGCGTATGATTGCATAAATGGCTTCATGTGACACAGGTATGCCCTCTTTCTTCAATCGGCCGGATATCTGCCTTGGAGACCATTGCTCGTTCCTTATCAATTCAACGACACGCCATTTCAGCACATCGTCCAGCCTCCTGTTGCCGGGCGTGTGACACAGACGGGCCCCGGCCATGTCGTGGGCTTTGTTCCATACATACCTGCCGTTTGAGGTGGAGTTACGCCGGATTTCACGGCTTACTGTCGATTTGTGGACTCCTATGGAGCGAGCAATCATCTCCAGAGTCTCACCCTTTTGTTTTCCCAGGTAAATCGCGTACCTTTGCTCTCGGGTTAAGTGCTTATACATAATTGACAATACAAAAGTAGTTAATCCTTGGGAGACGGTGGCCTCCCTTTTTATTTTGTATTGCCGATTGACCTGTGATCGGGCTACCCCCCCCTCTTTCTCCTCCCTTTCCGCTACGCTCCAAGGACGGAGGAAGAGGGGGATGGTGTTGCACTTCTATCTTGACGGTAGCCAGGCTGCTTCCCATCACCAAAACCATTGTTGCAGATGCGTTCTTCTCCAAGGAAACATTTGTCCAGCCTTTGGTAAAGGAGGAGTTCAATGTCGTCAGCCGTTTGAGGAACGACGCCGTGCTGTTCTACCCTACAACAGAGTCTCCGACAGGAAAACGGGGTCGCCCGAAACTGTATGACGGGAAGGTGGATTTTGCCAACCTTGACACCTCGCGGTGCGAGGAAATCCCCGTAGACAACGGAAGACTCTTCGGCCTTAGAGCCTACTCCAAGAGCCTCAAAGGCTACGTAAAAATAACAGTATGGTATCCTCTTGAGGGCAGGACCGACAGGTGGCAAATATACTTCAGTACGGATGTCTCCATGAGTACTAAAGATGTAATCAACTGCTATAGAATACGTTTCCAGCTGAAGTCCTGCTTCCGCGATGCGAAGTCCTTTGCAGGGCTGACCAATTGTCAGGCGAGAGACCTCCGGCGATTGGAGTTCCACTTCAACGCATCTTTCTCCGCAATCAACCTTGCGAAGGTGGCCTGCAAGGAACTGGGAATGCCATTCTCGGTGTCCTCCTGCAAGTCCATGATTCACAACGCCTATATGCTTGAGCGATTTATTTGCGTGTCCGGTATGAAACCAGACCCGCATATTATTGACAAACTTTTCAAAGAACTGGTTTTATTTACTGCCAGAACCGCTTAGCTCCGGCTATTTATTAACGAACTATTGTATTATTGAGCTTTCGATAAATAAACGTTCCGTCCCTCTATGCGGCAGTGCAAATCCGTGGTCAGCTGCAAGGCTTCCAAGAATGGAAGTATACTCTCATAGCGTTTCACACTTCCCGTATAGGGTATGTCTGCCAGCGACGCATCTTCGTACACCACGTCGATGTTGTACCAACGCTCGAACGTCTGCATGATGTCACGAAGCTTCTTGTCTCGGAATGTATAGACTCCATCGACCCAACCCACATATTCTTCCAGATTGACCTCACGCTTTTCCGCATGCGTCCCCGAGAATACGGCCTGTTGGCCCGGAGCAAGAAACATCCTGTCATCCGTTGAAGGCAGATTGACTGCCACCCGGCCCTCCACAAGCGTGGTGTAGCACACGGTGTCCTCAGGATAGACATTGACATTGAAACGTGTCCCAAGCACTTCGATGTCGCCCATTCGCGTCTGCACGATAAATGGATGCGACTCGTCCGACACCACATCGAAGAAGGCTTCACCTTCCAGGAAGACCACACGTTGCGTGCCGACGAACACTTCCGGATAAATGAGCTTCGACTCGGCATTCAGCCTCACGCGTGTGCCGTCGGAAAGGAGCAATGTGTTTTCTGCCCCGCTGGGAATGACAAACTGGTTGTAGGACTCGACTTGCTGGCGGTCAAGGCGGCCAAGGGCCGACTGCGCAGCGGCTTGATATGACAAGCAACCATCCTCGTAGCTCACGGTGACGTCGCCGTCCGACAAGCTCAAATCCCCCGGATTGCCTTTTCCGATTTCCACTTCACGGCCGTCAGCCAAGACAAGCGTTCCCCTCGACTGGCCGGGGTCAAGCGCCCCTGCAAGGGAAAGTCCCTCCACGTCTGACTGCACGGGCCACAAAGCCCACGAAGCAACACCCAGCACAGCGACCGCTGCCACCCCCGCCACATAGCGGAATACACGACGGTACGCGCCGGACTGCCGTACGCCGACCTGCTGTGCAAAGCGTTCGAAAGCCTGTTCGCCCGAAACGGGAGAACGACCGAACACTTTTTGAAGCCGTTCCGGTTGTCCCAATTCCTCAAAACGCTTCCTCACCTCAGGTTCTTGCAGTAACCCGTAGGCCTTCTCCTCTTCTTTACTATTGGCCTCTCCTGTCACATACTTCTTTAATATGGATGCATCATTCAACAAGTTTCGCATAAGCTATATATATAAGGTGGTTGGTGCTCCTGCTATAACTTTATATTTTGTCTCCACCACCCATCAGCATGCAAAACAGCACGAAGGAGATTTTCGACAGATGCTCGCTCAGAAACTTGTAACTCCGCTGCTTCTGTGTCTTCACAGTGTTCAAGCTCACGTGCATGATGTCGGCAATCTCGTTCCAAGTGTGTCCCTTCAGCCGCAGACGGATGATGCGCGACTGGTTCTCGGGCAACTGGCCGACATAGAAATGAAGTTGCCTGATCAGCTCCTCCTGCAAGGCCAAGGCATAGAGTTCGTCCGAATCGTCCCAAGCCTCAGGCTGTTCCATGTTCGACAGGATGGTATGGTGAATACGATTGTTTCGCATGTATATCAGCGTATTGTTATAGCAGGCCCGATAGAGGTAATTGACCAACTCGTCCTGACTGGCAAACTGACGTTTGCTGTTCCAGATAGCCAAGAAGACATCCTGCACGAGGTCTTCCACCTCGTCGCTCATGTCGTCAAGCATCCTGGACACATAAGAACACAAGGCCGCATAATAATGACGATACATCACTTTCCAATGCTGTATGTTCTGTCGGTTGATTCCTCTGATGAACGCATCTCCTGTATCGTTCTCTCTGCTGGCCATAATTGCGTAAATCAATGATGTTTTCTCGCCAAAGATATGCATTTATTTTTTCCCATCTCCATACGTCCAAAGTATTTTTGTACTTTTTTCTATACTAAAAGCCGCCGACGACCGTATACGTCCCGTCTGAAAGCGTCAGAAGCTTTCAGAGCATCCTGAAGTCAGGATGAAACCACAGCCGCGGATGATGATAAATATTGCATACATCCCTCCAGTCTCCAAATGCCGCATTTGTCTCCGAAAGAAGACGGCTACGCGCAGCCTCCATTCCGCCCGAGCACCGAAAGGTATCCGCCCGACCACGGATAGGAGTCCGTCCGAGAGCCGAAAGGAGTCCGTCCCTCCACCGAAACCAGCAAGCAGCCCCTCCAAGCTAACCAACTGGTATTCAAACCTTCCGTCCCCAACAGCCGGACATCCGGAAAACCATTCCGGCAATAAGCCGTCAAGGAAGCCTCCAGAGAACGACATGAATGAGAAAAGAAGACATTCCGCCTTCCGGACCTCCCAACTGAAAAAAATATGCTTAAACTTGTCACCCTTTTGGGACTTTTATGTATAATAAGGGTAAAGCATAACTAAAAATAGAGAATCGTAACATATTTATTCATTTAAATTCTAACTTATGAGAGGAAAAAGACTACTATTCCTACTTTGGGGAATGTGTTTCATGTCCTTGCATGTATGGGCCGACCTGCCGGACCGCGACGTGACACTACGCCTGAACAATGTGTCGATGGAAAAGTTTCTGGATGAACTGAAAGAGCAAACTTCCATCAACATCCTTTACAACGCACAAATGTTTAAAGAGACACCGGCTGTGACCGTAAATGCCAAGGACGAGCCTTGGCAGAAAGTGTTGCAGAAAGTGCTCCGCCCGCTGGGATTCGAGTATGCAGTCAAGAATGACATCGTCGTCATCCGCCCCATTGCGAAAGAAGAGGGAAAAACCGAAGAAAAGGTCATCAAAGGCTCCGTGGTGGACACAGACGGACTGCCGCTGGCCGGAGCCACCATCACCATCAAGCACGAAGACGGCACGTCGACCTATGCGCGTGCTGACATGGACGGCAACTTCCAAGTCGCAGCCGTGGGCGACGAGACATCACTGACGGCCTCATTCCTTGGTTATAAACTCCTAGAGCTGAAAGCCAACGCGAAAGGCGACAACTACAACTTCCGCTTGGAATCAGACTCGCAATACTTGGAAGAAGTCGTCGTGACCGGTATCTTCGACCGCAAGAAAGAAGGCTTCACGGGATCAGCCGTGACACTGAAAGGCGACGACCTGAAGAAATACAGCGCGACAAACATAGCCAAAGCATTGTCAGCCGTGGCACCGGGATTCCGCATCGTGGAAAACATCGACCTGGGTTCAAACCCCAACGGATTGCCCGAAATGAGCCTGCGCGGCCAGGCCAACATGGACTTGGGCAACGCCACGACATCCAACGAATTCCTGTCCGTACAAGGTGAATACGAGACTTATCCGAACCAGCCGCTCATCATCCTCGACGGCTTCGAGACGACCACGCAGAAGATGGTCGACCTCGACCCCGAACGCGTGGCCTCCGTCACACTGCTGAAGGACGCCGCAGCAACGGCCATCTACGGTTCGCGAGCAGCCAACGGCGTGATTGTCATCGAGACCAAGACTCCCAAAGCCGGACGCCTGTGGGTGACCTACGGCGGAGAGTTGCGCGTGGAGACGCCCGACCTGACCGACTACAACCTGATGAATGCCGAAGAAAAGCTGGCTACGGAATGGGCCGCCGGCATGTACACAGCTTCCGGCATCACGGCTGAAAAGCTGGAACTCTACCAACGCAAACTGCACGAAGTGAAACGCGGCGTGAACACCTACTGGCTCGACAAGCCGCTGCGCACCGCATTCCAGCAGCGCCACACCTTGACGCTCGAAGGTGGCGACCAAGCCCTGCGCTACTCCATCTACGCAGGCTACAACATGTCGCCGGGCGTGATGAAGGACAGCAAGCGCGACGTGTTTACAGGTGAATTCAACATCCAATACCGTTTCAAGAAATTCCTGCTGAAGAACCGCCTGACGCTCGACAACTCGACAGCCGACGAATCGCCCTGGGGCAGCTTCAGCCAATACACCCGGCTCAATCCTTACCTCCGCGCCTATGATGAAAACGGAGAAATCCCTCAATATCTGGATGATTTTTCAAACCTGAACGTCGGCCAGGCCAACTACCCCAACCCGATGTACAACACGACGTTCAAGACCAAAGACCGGAGCACGAACCTGTCGTTCACCGAGCTGTTCAGTGCAGAGTGGAACCCCAATGCAGACTGGCGCATTGTGGGCAACTTCTCACTGACCAAAAGTTCAGGCAACCGCGACGTGTTCCGCCCGGCCCAGCACACAGCCTTTGCCAACATCACAGACCCGGCACTGAAGGGTGACTATGCACGCACAGAAAGCTCCTCGCTCAACTGGCAAGTGGACTTGACTGCGAGCTACAACAAACTGATAAACAACCTCCACTACATCACAGGAAACACACGTTTCACCATGCAGGAAACCACCAGCGAGAGCTACGCAGCCCATGTGACAGGTTTCCCCAACGAAAACATGGATGAAATCCTCTTCGGCAGCCGCTATGATGAGAAGATGGAAGGCTTGGAAAGCACCAGCCGCCTGCTGAGCTGGGTGGCAGCCATGGGCTATTCTTACAAATATAAATACTCCATCGACTTCAATATCCGTCTGGACGGCTCGTCGCAGTTCGGTACAAACAACCGCTGGGCGCCCTTCTGGTCAGCCGGTCTCCGCTGGGACTTGAAGAAAGAAAACTTCCTGAAAGACGTCGACTTCCTCTCCGACCTCGTGTTGCGCGGCACATACGGTATCACGGGTTCACAGGGATTTGACCCCTACCAGGCACACTTGTATTACAGCTACAGCAACCTGCTGAAGCCTTACTACTCATCCGACGTCACCGGTGCTGAAATCTACGCCATGCCCAACGAAGACTTGAAATGGCAGGAGACACGCAACCTGAACCTGGCATTGGAAATGGGATTCCTGGACGGACGCCTGACCGGACGCATCGAATGGTACCGCAAGATTACCAACAACATGCTCACGTCCATCACCCTAGCCCCCTCGCTCGGATTCAACACCTATCCGGCCAACCTAGGAAAGATCGAAAACCAAGGCATCGAATTCAGCCTTTCGGCCATCCCTTACCAAGACCGTGCCAATCAGGCTTATTGGACCATCACTGTCAATGGTTCGCGCAATAAGGATAAACTGCTGAATATCTCTGAAGCCATGCGCCACATGAACGAAGTGAACAATGCCAACCAAGACGACACGCCTCTCTCCCGCTACGTCGAAGGCGAATCGCTCAACCGCATTTGGGTGGTCCGCTCGCTGGGTATAGACCCGTCGACCGGTCTGGAAATCTTCCAGAAACGCAATGGCGACATGACAGGCGAATACGACCCTGTGGACATCGTCCCCATCGGCAACACCGAGCCTGACTGGCAAGGATTCATCAACTCATCCTTCACCTATCGCGGCTGGGGCGCCGACGTCAGCTTCCAATACAGGTTTGGAGGGCAAGTCTACAACCAGACGTTGCTCGACAAAGTGGAAAATGCTTCGCTGGTTTACAACGTTGACCGCCGCGTGATGGACCTGAGGTGGCAAAAGCCGGGCGACCGTTCACGCTTCAAGACGCTGAACTATCTGGCCAGCGACACGAAAGCCTCTTCACGCTTCATCATGGACGAGAACGTGTTCCAGTGGAGTTCACTTTCGCTCTACTATCGCATGGACCCTCAAAACGCTCCGTTCATAAGCAAACTGAGCCTGAGTTCGGCTAAAGTCTCCTTCAACATGGAAGACTTGTTCTACTTGTCGACCGTGAAGCGCGAACGCGGATTGGACTATCCCTATGCACGCACTTTCACGTTCTCTCTGAATCTGACTTTCTAACAACCCCACTATCAATCACATTATGAAAAAGACATACCTATACATATTGGCCGGTCTGCTGACCTTCTCTTCCTGCAACGACTGGCTGGATGTGGACCCGAAGACATCCATTCCGGCAGACAAAGAATTTGAGACGGAATATGGCTTCAAGGACGCCCTGACGGGTATTTACCTGAAATTGACCGACACGGAGCTTTATGCCCGCAATCTGACTTACGGCTATCTGGACGAACTGGCCGGCATCTACGAAGACCACTCCCTATCAAACGATGCAGACCGAACGGACATCTACGACTACACGGACGAAGCCGAAAGCCGCATCAACGGCATCTACGTGAAGATGTATAACACCATTGCCAATGTCAACAATCTGCTGACCAACCTGGAGGAACATCGCAACGTGCTGACTACACCCCTCTACTACGAGACCATGAAGGGCGAAGCGCTTGGCCTGCGTGCCTTCCTGCACTTCGACCTGCTCCGCCTCTATGGACCTATCTTCAGCGAGAACCCCAATGGGGAAGCCATACCTTACCGCACGACGTTCGACAACGAGGCCACGCCCGTGTTGTCCGCCTCGGATGTCGTGGAAAAGATTCTGGCTGACCTGACGGAAGCACATGACTTGTTGGCCGACAACGACCCGTGCGACTTCTTCACCGACCGCACATCAGAAGAGTTTTCCGACAAAAACATGTTCCTCGTCGACCGCCAGTTCCGCATGAACCTCTACGCAGTGAAAGCCATGCTGGCACGGGTTTATAGCTACAAAGGCGATGCCGAAAGCCGCCGCCTGGCCGTGCAATACGCCCAGGAAGTCATCGATGCGACCGACTACTTCACGCTCTACACCACACAAGACGTCAACACCTACAACTCTATCCGCTACCGCGAACAGGTGTTCGGCATCAGCGTGTATGACTTGGAGAACATCCTGGAGAACAACAACATGAGCATGGCATCCGAACCAAGTATCCAATACCGTTACGTCACGCCACGGGCCAACTTCCAGGCCTTCTATGACCTCAACAGCGGAGGCGACACAGACTGGCGCTCACACGGTTTCGCCTTCAACAGTGTAGAGACCTACGGAGGCATGTTCATGTATTGCCTCAAGTACAACCAGGCGAACCTGTCGACCAATGCCGACGGAGCCGATGCCATCCCCCTCATCCGTTTGCCGGAGATGTATTACATCATCGCAGAATGCGCCGACGATCCGCAGACCAGTGCCGACGCCCTCAATGAAGTGCGCTTCGCACGAGGCATCTCTTACGAAGATGAAATCAACACCGTCGACTATGACCGTCCCTATGCCGCAGGCGAAGACCCGTCGCTCAGCAAGCGCGTGAACCTCATCATGCACGAGTTGCGCAAAGAGTATTTTGCCGAAGGCCAACTGTTCTTCTACCTGAAGGCCCATCACTTCACCACCTTCGATGGTTGCCTCTTCGAAAACGGCATGCAAACAGAGCACTACCAATGGGTATTGCCTGAAGACGAAATCATATTTGGTAACAACAATAAACAGCAATAATCATGAAAAAGCTACTATATCTCTTGTGCTTCGTTTGGGCAGGTTCCTTCCTTACCGGGTGTTCGGAAGAGGAAATTGCCCTCTACGGCCAGGAAATGGCCATCACATTCAGCTCGGCCACCACACTCAACTACACATTTACGGATGAACACTATCTGAACGGCACCACGTCGCTCGAACTGAACTTCTACGCCCAGCTGCAAGGCGGACTGGTGGATGCCAACCGCACATTCTGCCTCAAGACAGAGCCCCGCGAAGGCTACTCGGAGTTGCCGGTCCTCCAACTGGAGAATCCCTACACCTACAGTGAGACCGACACCATCATCCAAGTCTATCCGCTGGTCGCACAACGCCCGGAAAAACCTTCGACGACACAGAGCTGTCTGCTGACGTTCGACTATGCGAACCCCGCTCACCAGTTTATCAAAGGACGTGTCGACATCTCGACCCTCACCGTCAACGTCACTTACAAGATCAAGCCTTCAACCTGGCGCGACGAAGCCTGGGGGACATACAGCGATGCTAAATACATGTTCATGATGGACGTGCTCGACAAGACCTACAGCTCCATGATGGACTACGAACTGCCCACTGTCGTCGATGCCTACGAAGCCTACAAGGCCGAAGGCGGAGATCCCATCTACGACGATAACAATGAAGAAATCACATTTCCCGAAACCAACGTAAATGCATAGTCCTATGAGAAAAACCATAAAAAGCCTCTGCGGCATGCTCACGCTTGCATTGGCATTCACGGCCTGCTATGACGATGAAGGCAACTATTCCTATCACGACATCAACGAAGTGGGCATCGTCATCCCTGAAACCGCGGTGAGAGTGCCGCGTGAAGGAGAAGTCACCGTGGTCATCACCCCGGCACTGTCGCAAACGATAGGTGCCAATGAAGAAAACCTCACCTTCCAGTGGTATAAAGGCCCGCAGTCGGCCACACGCATCTGCGAAAGCTCACCCGAGGAAGTGGCCAACGACCCCGACCGTCACAAGTCGGAACTCCATCGCTACAGCACTGACAAAAGCTGCACGTTGACCATTACGCCCTCTGACATCGAGTCCATCAAGCTCCTGCTCGAAGTGACCGACCAACGCGAAGGGACGAAATGGTATGCCGAGCGCATCGTGAACCTCGTCCTGCCCTTCAGCAGCACTTGGTTCGTCCTCCAGGAACAGGATGGGAAAGGTGTGCTTGGAGCTGCTGACGGAGAAGGCGAACTGGCCACTATCTTCCCCGACGTGTATGCCAGCGAATTCGGCACAACCTTCCCCTTGGAAGGAAAACCCCTGTCCATCGACGCCCAGCACAACTACGGCATCGGTTCGTGGAACTACACGATGGGCATCATGGCACCCTCGCCCATAGCCGTGCTCCACATCATGACCGACAGCGACCTGCAACTCGTCCGTCCCTCCACGCTCGAGACCACATACAACGGCAGACAGATGCTCCTGGGAGCCGACACGGGACAACCGCTCGCTTTGGAAACTTACGCCTATGGCAACTACGGCGAAGTGGCCGTAGCCCAAGGCAAGACGTGGCATTCGCTCATCGACGGATATGCCGTCTACTATACGGTGCGCAATCCGGAAGGCGAACAGCTCGAATCCAAGCAGTGGGCGGAATATGGAAGCAACTGGGTGACTTTCGATGAAAAGAAACATCGCTTCCTCTCTTATGTCTACAACTCCTCGGACGGCATGATGACCAGCTACACGAGCACACGGCCCATGAGAGCATACGGCCGTGCCTGGAGCGATGCCATCCCCAAGACGGCTTCCGTCCCCCAATCCGGCGAGCCGTCCCTGACCGACGTGTTTGACGCCAACGGACCGGAACTGGCTTCCATCGAAGTGCTCGACTTCGTCAGCACGGGAACATGGGCCTATGCCATCGCTACGGGTGGAACGTCCCCGCTCACGCTCTATGAGTTTTCATCATCCGCTGCGGAACCGACTTGTTCCGGACTCTACGAACTGAGCTTGCCTAACGGTGCACAAGCAGCAGACTGCCACTTTGCCGCATCTTGGGGCTTCGGACATATCCTGTTCATGGCCACCGGCAACAAAGTCTACAAAATAGACCTCAACCGCAACAATCCGGCCGTAAGCCTCATCTACGAATACACGGACGACGCAGCTGCCACGGCTGTGGCTCTCAAGTTCAAGGATATGGACAACAGCACTTATTTCCACGACCTCGGCGTGGCCTTCAACCGCGCTGACGGCACAGGCACAGTGGTCGAGCTGCGGCTGACGCAAGCTGGCGACGTAAACCGCGAAGAAGGCAGCACGTTCGAATACACCGGCTTCGGCACCATCGTCGATCTTGCATTCAACCATGCCGAGTGACGGCATGTGACATTCCTCCGGAAACATGCGTGCGCAGGTTCCTTCCCGGCACAGCCCGTGCGGAAAAGCCTGCGCACGCTTTCTTTCCTTGAGATAAGCACTCACGCACAAGGCATTCTGTCGCATAAGATATGTAATCAGTCATGCAAAACATTGCAACTGGTAATACAAGACCTTGCAATAGGTAATACAACATATTGCAATAGGCAGTGCAAGACTTTGCAACAGGCAATGCATACAACGCGACTACTTCAAGCTTCATTCAAAAACTCATTATGAAAAAACTACTATTTACCTTGCTGGCCGTCGGATACTCCTGGGTTCTCCCGGCACAAGAAGGTCTCTTCGGCATGGAACGCAAAGGCGAGACCATCCATTGGTCCATCCCCGACTCCCTGCTGGGACGCGACTTGATGCTCACGACCACCGTGCTGAAAGCCCCGGCCCGCACGACGCCGGACTATACAAAGAAATATGGCCACCCGGGCGACCTCTTCGGGCCTATCATATTGCGTTTCCGCAAGGTGGACGGTGAAATGTGGGTGACCGACCCGCTCTACGACCGCCATCTGCCGGCCACGAGCGACGATCCCATCGTGAACATCGCACGCCTGCGCGGCGACGAACGCCTGTATGACACCCTGCCCATCGTCTCCGAATCCGACGGACAGACGACCATCGACGTGAGCCGCTGGCTGAAAAGCAACCAACTCTTGGGACTGAAACCCGTAGCCTTCGAACTGGAACTGGGCACGGAAGACGCCTCACGCACACAGCTCAAGGACGTCAAAGCCCTCCCTCACTGTATGCTCATACGCAAAAGGCTGACCTATCGCCCGCTCCCGTTCATGACTCCCGGACGCAAAGCCAGCACGAGTGAAAGCGAATGGGAAGTCGGCATCTGCCTGTCGTTGCTCCCCAAGCATCCTATGCCCGTGCGTCCGTCGGGGATGCCCTACTTCGGCATCACGCAGCAGGAGTACCAAACGAATCCCCTACGGGCCTCATCACGCAGTCTGATGAAGCGCTGGCGCTTGGAACTGACCCCGGAAGACAGTGTCCGCTACTTCCAAGGCGAACTCGTCGAACCCATACATCCCATAGTGGTCTATGTCGACCGCCACACTCCAGCCCGCTGGCTACCGTGCATCATGGCCTCGATAGACGCCTGGCAGGAAGCATTCGAACAAGCAGGCTTCAAGAACGCCATCCGCGCGGTGAAAGAGCCGACGGACGACCCGAACTTCTACAACTATGACAACAGCCACGCCTACATCTCCTGGAAACCGTCAGGGCAATCCAATGCCTACGGCCCTACTCCTTGCCTGGCCAGCACGGGCGAAGTGAAAGCCTGTCACATAGGCATCTTCAGTTCCGTTCCCGACCTGTTGCAGCTCTGGTATTTCACCCAATGCGGCGCGGCAGACCCGCAGGCTTGGGACGTGGAGCTGCCCCAATCCGTCATGGAGGAACTGATGAAGCTGGTCTTCACGCACGAAATCGGCCATTCACTGGGACTGGAACACAACTTCTTCGGCAGCAGCCTCCATTCGCTGGATGAATTGCGTGACAACGATTTCCTCTCCCGACACGGCATGGGGTCGTCCATCATGGACTACATGCGCTGCAACTATGCGCTGCGCCCCGGCGACCGGACCGACCTGCGCAACCGCATCGCCCGCATCGGCGAATACGACCGTTGGGCCATCGAATACGGCTACCGCATTTTCCCCGGAAAGACGGAAGAAGAGCAGGAACGCAACCGCCAGGCATGGCTCAAACAGACAGCCGGCGAACTGCAACACCGGTTTCTCGGGAGCAACGACGTACGCGCCCAGTCGGAGGACTTGGGTGACGACCACGTGGCCTTCAACACACAGGGCGTGGAGAACCTGAAATACTTGTGCTCCCAGCCTGCGGCCTGGGATAGCCCCGACATACAGTCACTGCACGTCCGCCAGAGACGTTATCAATACATGATTACGATGCTGACAGAATGGACCAAACAAGTGCTCATGCACCTGGGCGGATACACACAGGACGAAGCCGGAAAGGGCATCGTGTGGGAAAAGGCAGACTACAACCGGAAGGTCATCGACTATCTGCAATCCTATGTGCTCACTCCGCCGGAATGGCTCTTTGATGCCCAGCTGGTCAACCGGTTGGAACTCGACCGGACGACACTGGCCCGCAACTTTTATGACAAGATGATGCCGTGGGTCACCGACCGTTTTGCCGACATAAGCCGCGCACAGTGCGCCGGCACGGAAGGCCTTCTCACGCTCGAAGAATATGTCAGTTCCCTGCATGCCGCTCTTTTCTCCGAGTGGCAACAACCTGCCACCCCCGTCAGCGATCTGAAATTTGAAGCCCAGCGGGCTTATATTGACCAGTTGGCAAACTACCTGCAACGCAGTTCGAACCATTCGAGCCACGTGCTTGCCCTAGTCACTGCGGAATGTGCACGCCTGCTACAGGAGGCTGAAGCCTACGCCGGCCAAACACCTCCGGGCAAAGACCGGGGACAAGCCCTGGAACTCATCGAAAAACTACAAGCTATCGCAAACTAACACACTGACACATTATGCTCAAACATTGGTTGTTATACTACCTATGCCTATGTCCTCTGTTCCTCTGCGCACAAACTCCGCAGGCTACCCCCAGCGGACAAACAAAAGACTTCTTTCATCAGGAAGGAATGAAAAAGGTGGACGGCATCTTGCCAGTCTATCAACACAAAGGAAAAGTCTATCTGGAATTTCCCCGCTCCGTGTGGGGACGCGAAGTGCTCATCTCGGCACAAATCGACCGCGGTTTCGACTTGGTGAACCGTCCGGCGAAGAGCTTGGGCGTGGTGCGGGTGAAAGTCGACGACAACAAGCAGGTGACACTGGCACAACCGTCCTACGCCGACCGTATGCCGGAGGCTTTCAAGGAAGCCGTCATCGAAGCGAACGAACAAACCTATCCGGCAGAAGCTGTCTCTCCGGAAGGAGGCATCGTCATCGACGTGACCAAGCTCCTGTCGACCGGCAGCGAATGGTTCTCTTACAGCTACACTCCCATCCGCGGGCTGGACGCACAACATGCTTCCGTGACCGGAGCGTCAGCCTTTGCCGACGGCGTCTGCTTCCACATCCAGCGTCGGCACGGCTACTCTCCGGAACGTGCCAATGTGTCCAGTGCCATCACCATGTTGCCTGAAGGTTCCATGCCCTTGTGGCTCTCCTGCACGGTGAGTGTGGTGCCGGCTGACGACATGTCCGTCCGCCTGATGGAGAAAGACTATGGATTCCAGAGCCTCACCTTTGGCGACCACATGCAAGACCCCTACATGAAGGTGACCGACTCCCTCATGATTCGCTGGCGGATGGAAGTGTCCCCGGCCGACAAACAGAAATATGCCAAAGGGGAGAACGTGCGCCCGCTCCGACCGCTGACCTTGTGTGTCGACCGCCATTTCCCCGAGCGATTCCGTCCGGCAGTCCGGGAGGCTGTTGCGGCTTGGAACAACGCATTCCTCCGAGCTGGTTTCCGCGACGCGCTGCAACTCAAAGAACTGGCCGAAAACGACAACCCGGCAACCTGCCAAGCCTTGCTTTCCTATGATCTGGGGACACCGGACGTGGAACGTTCCTACATCTGCCATCCGCGTACCGGAGAAATCCTATCCTGCCGCATCAATGTGGGACACGGCTGCACAGCCGCCCTGCTGGATGACTATTGGTGGCAGGAAGACGTCGCCCGCAACGATTCGTCAACGGCGGTCGAATTGCTGAAAGGCGAACTGCTCTGTGCCATCGGCGACATGCTGGGAATGCACCCTTCATCACCTGACCCCCTGTTTCTGAAATCTTCCTGCACGCTGGACGAATCCTCTGCTTGGGATGCAGCCACAGGCTATCGCGTATTCCCCGACGCCAAAAACTGCTATGAAGACAGAGACCAGCTACGCCAATGGAGAAAGGAAAACCGCCCGAAAACGGATTCCAAAGCCAACCTCCTCAACCTGTACGCCGGAAAACTGCAACACCTGCAAAAGCAATTCCGCAAACTTGACAAGACACAGCCTGCCGACTACAGAACACTCTACAAAAACGGAATGCAACTCTACGGACGCTATGTGAACGAAATAGCCCGGTACGTCGGAAGCGACCAGCCCGAAACCATGCAACAAGAGGCCATGAACCTGCTGACGGAGTACTTCTTCGAAGGCAGCACACGGTTCGACAACCCCTACATCAGGGCGCATACGACAGAAAACAGGCACACTCTCCTGTCATCGCCTGCGACGGACGTATTCACCCACCTGCTCTCACAAGAGACTGTCGCGACGCTGCAACGCGCCGAGTGGTATGCCGGAAAGAAGGACAAGGGACTCACAGCCCAACGTTTCTTCCAATCGCTTTATGCCTCGCTCTTCGGCAACTTCGAGCCCGACCGGGACTTCACCTACGAGCAGCTCGACCTGATGCTCTCCTGCATGGAGGCATGGAAAAACGCCCTGAACGCCGATGAGAAATCGGGCAACACGACAGGCAAAGTACGACTCGAAACCGAATGGAAGCATGTCAAGAGCCAACTGGAAAAACTGGCAGAAAGCCACCCCAATCCCTCGATGCGCTCACTCTTCGCCTGGATGTCACGCCGTTGAGCAGAAATACCGGAAGAAATCGAGTAGGAGGAAAACGAAGTGATTTTCTTCCTACTTTCGTTTTCCGACCTCTCCCACCACCACGCATGCGGTTCCGCACGTGGCGGTTCTTTATTTAGGATACCATTTGAGATACTCCTCATAAAGGGTTGGATACCCGGCAATTTTTAGTCGTTCGTTAGTCATAGAACTGTGTGTTATCCAACTGTCAGCAATACGCCAGTACCCCAGTCGAGTATAACCCCATTCATAGGCTTTCCTCTTAGGGATTCCACATCGAATCAGATTTGATATTCTCGTCTTTGGTTTTTTCCAAGATTTCCATATACACATTCGTATGCGACGTCGTAACCATTCGTCTGTTTCAAGGAGAAGACGTTTCATGTTGGCAAGGTGGTAATATCCTATCCACCCTCTTATGTACTCCTTGAGTTTTTGTTTCCTACGTTCATAACCCATTCCGTTGCTACGACCTGTCAGTTCTTTCAAACGGGACTTCATCCTCGCTTTGGATTTGGGATGGACGTATAATTCAAATTTACCTTTGGAGTTATAAAAGGAATAACCTAAGTATTTGACACCTTTGACATATGAGACTGTTGTCTTTTCCTTGTTTACTCTAAGATGAAGTTTACCCTCTATGAATCGGGTAATGGATTCCTTGGTCTGTTTCGCCGCACTTTTACTTCGGCAGAATATCATTGAATCATCAGCATACCGAACAAAAAGATGACCTCTTCGGGTTAGTTCCTTGTCGAGTTCATTAAGCATGATATTACTTAACAGGGGACTTAATGGACCACCTTGAGGAGTGCCTTCGTTGCTCGCATCAAACATACCATGATTCAGGATTCCGCTGCGGAGATATTTGTGTATAAGACTCACCACTCTTCCATCCTTTATTGTACGGCTCAGTATTTCTATCAGACGACTGTGGCATACTGTATCGAAGATTTTCACTATTCTCATGCGTCCGTGAGACCTCCTCGGATAAGGGTATTAACTTTCAATCTTATGTCTGCTTCATTTACATCAACCGTTCCGAATAGCTATAGGGCTTTGGTTGGCTTTGCAACCTTACCCACGGTTATATGCCTTATATGAAGTTTCTGTTCGTCAGACCAGATGTTTGCCGCCAGCTTCTTTCAGATTCCAACTCGCGATGGACACCCTTGCTATTGGCTGTATGATTCCCGCTATTAGGGCTCATTGGGGACTTGCACCCGTTAGCTAATACTCATGCCGAGCATACAAAGCAAGCCTCCGTCGGGCATTGCGCTGACGGAGGCCAAAGTTATGCGATGTGTCCGCTATATCCGGACGAGAGACAATGACACTAAGCAAGTGTCATGGCAACTCTCACGCTTTTACTTTTCACA
>OJKC01000225.1_pt1 | contig 57103 bp, 38 predicted proteins | sample 1596401 | NCBI WGS metagenome assembly OJKC01 (sample SAMEA4350162, study PRJEB24818) | metagenome | biome: human; feature: gut; material: faeces | place: Denmark | collected 2013-09 | reverse complement strand
ATGTCCGTTCCCTGAAGAGTCTCAACGGCAGGCTGACGTTCTCTCGGATACAAATCCCGACCGGCAAGCAGGATGATCATCCGGCCGCCGCCACTTCTGGCCCGGTGTATATTCCATGTGTCGCATATGCCGGGCCCGGTGCTGGTTTATATCTGAAATGTCGGAATATGGACAATATTTGACGTCTTAAAGCGTATCTTGCTGTCACAAGTCTATTTGGAATTCTTTTTCATGACAAAAGGTTCCCCGGGATTAAGAATATGAATACGTCCGGGATTTGCGATCCTTCCCTCAAGGCTGCGCGGATCGGCGTTGAACGGCTTCATGTCAGGGGCATCCACTGTTCCCCAATGGGAAAGTATCAATTCCGCCTCGGGGTAGGTGTTGGCAATCTTTATGGCCCCTTCCAATCCTATATGCCATGGATCATCCGAAAAATCAAAGAAAATGAGGTCTGGGGAGGGTAATTCAAGGAACTCCGGTAAAAATCGGGAATCACCGGGAGCCCATATTAACCCGTCCGGAGTGTCGATAAGGAAACCGCAATAATCTTCCATCTTATATTCCCTTACCTTTCGGAATTCTTCCATCTCATTTTGCCATAGATGATACGCGGGAGTAAGCTTTACACGCAACGGGCCTATGCGGAACTCATCACCTATGGCATGTCCAAAGGACGGCAGGCCCTGTTGCCGCATTAGCGTGTCGACATAATGCGTACTGTGATATTGACGGCAAACGCCTGACATCCCGATACATGACGGTATGCTGTAATGGTCGTTGTCGCAATGGGTAATGAGCACGGCATCCAGACGGGGAACGGCCTCGGGGGTAATCGGAGACTTGATCAAAACAGGCATGTCAAAGCCTTTGAGCATGGGATCCACCATGATACATGTGCCGCGGCTGTTTATCAGAAAACCGGCGCTGCCCAGCCAACGGACAACTGTCATATCCTGTTTTTCAAACGCTTCCTCACCGAAGGATTGAACTGCGGAGGGACAGGCCTGCCCTTTCTCGTTATAATATACTTTCGATTGTGCCCATATCCCTTGGACTGACAGAATCAGCGAAATCGCCAGCATTAAAACCCTATTCTTCATTTTCACCTGTTTTCATATTGTTGCAATAGATTCCTTACCAATGATTCAAACCTATATGTGCGCATGCAAATACCTGAAAGGTTATTGTCATAACTTCAATATGCGATCACAGTCTTGCTGTAAACAGCCCGCCCTGCACATAAGGCTGAAACGGATATACGTTGACGTAGTCTTGATGTAAATTGTTTCAATGTTATTATTTACCCATCGTTTGCTTAACTCGTGCAAGCAGCTTGGGTATATCCAATCCCTGCGGACATTTCTCCAGACAAGCTCCGCAGTTGACGCAAGCCGACGCCGGGGCTCCACGCTGAATGGGAGACATCGAGATGGTGTAGTCGGCCAGCGCCCTGTCGAGATTCTTGTGTACCAGATAATTATTGTATACATAAGCGAAGATATATCCGATGGCTACATTATGCGGACAGGGGATGCACTGATAACATCCTGTACAGTCAATATGACCCGGTGTTTCGCGAAATGCACGTATGGCGGCACCCAAAGCCTTGCGTTCATCGGGAGTGAGCATGTTCGGCCGTGCCTTGGATGCGTATTTCAGATTGGCCTCCACATCGTCCATGGAGTTCATCCCGCTTACCGCCACACTGACCTCCGGAATATCCCACAAATAGTCAAGTGCCCATTCCGCATCCGGTTTCACCACCCCGGTCGAACGCAATGCGTCACGCATTGATTGGGGAAGATGGGCCAGAAATCCGGTGCGAACGGGCTTCATCACGGCAACCCCCATGCCGTTTGCCGCGGCATACTTGGGCCCTAACACGCCGGCTTCGTATTCATAATCGAGATAATTGTGCTGAATGAGGCAGAAGTCCCATGCCGGCGATGCCTCGACCACCTTTTTGAAAAGCTGGAGCCGGTCATGGAACGAGAATCCCATGAAACGGATTTTTCCGTCGGCTTTTAGTTTCTCCATCTTCTCAATGAGTTTGTACGGGACCACCTTCTCGTTCCAGCCCCGGTGCATGATCATATGGATATGGTAGAAGTCAATGACATCAGTTCCGATGGCGCGGCGCGATTCATCGAAAAACTTATCGAAATCCTCCGGCCGTTCCATCGCCCACCACGGAGACTTGGATGTTACATAGACCCTGTCGCGCCATCCCCCCGCAAGAGCTTTCCCGACGGCCTGTTCACTTTGCCCGTTCAGGTAGACGCGGCCGGTATCTATGTAATTGACTCCGCCGTCGATTGCTCGGTGGACCATGGCCACACTCCTGTCAAAGTCGACATTCCCGTTGGCCAGCATAGGCAACCGGAGCATGCCGAACCCTAAGGCCGACACCTGAACTCCGGTACGGCCCATTGGGCGGTATTGCATACTCGATTTATAGTTCAGGATCCTTTTCGACAACTCCTCATGCGTCACATGTCTTTCGGCTTCATCGGCAAGGGCTTTCGGCCCCAGCAGGACGCCGGTGGCCAGTGCGGTCCCGGTACGTTTGAAAAATTCTCTTCTGTCCATATCCAATATCTATTTGTTCAACCCTACCATATATGCCGGATTCTTCCGAACGAGCAAATCGATTTCCCGATCGGAGATACCGGCTTTTCTTAAATCGGAGATACAATGCTTCATTCCGGCAATAGGATGCGGCATCACGGATTGCCCCAAATCCGTAGTGATAAAACTCCGTTCCGGGGCTATGCGAACAAATGCGGCCAACGTTTCCGCCGACTGACGTTCATATTGAGGCATTCCGCTGTCATGTCCCCAGAGGCATGGCAGATAGCAATATTCGATGTATGCACCCAAATCGACACATTGGCGTATCTGATCGTGGGTCATCGTCCAGAAATGGGAATTGGCATGTGTCACCACGAATCGTTTCACGCCAACCTCTGCCGCTTGCCGTGCCATAATGATACTTTCCCGGGGTGAGCAGTGGCCCGTAGCGAAAATAATATTTGCCTCGGCGCATATCTCCATGACCCGTATGACTTCGGGCAATACTTTCCCGGAATCATCCAGAACGGGAATACCCTTTTCCGCCCTTCCTTCACAGCGGTAGTGGTACTCCGCATCCAGCGTCGGCATCCAGATGCAGCGGCACAGACCTCCCGAGGTGGCGACGGCCTTCTCGGCAGCATACGCGTTCACACGATCTCCGTGGATACGGTTCATGCATAGACTTCCAAATACCTCGATGCCCGTAATACCCTGACGGATCACAAAAGCGCGGTCGTGGCAACTGAAATCGTTTGATTTGTACATGACGGCGCGATACCCGGCCTTTCGGGCTTCCTGAGCGAAATGCTATTCATCAACCGACCGCATCCGGCTGTCCGGAGCGGCATGAATATGGATGTCGCATACTCCTTTCAGCATGCTGTCGGATTCATTTGATCCGTCATCCGTCTCGTGCTCCTGCATTGTGTAATTATTGGCATTGGAGGAGAGTATGCCAGATAACATAAATGAGCTTCCGGCAAGTAGCGAACTCCTTATAAAGGTCCTGCGAGACATCTCTTTTCCAGTATCCATAAAACTGCATTTTAATGACCTATGCAAAATTAGGCTGATCCCCGCAGGAGTGTGGTATATAATTTCCCGATATGTATACCCTGATCATTGATACGGTCACATGGGCGGAGCTGAAGGGCTATTTTTGCGTAAACGGTAATACATTGCCGCATGGACGCATTGATTGGCCCATACAGTATCGACGGATGCAGGTCCCGCGGCCGAAAGATTGTGTCCTGCGGTTGCGGCCACTGATTTGTTATATGCGGCATTATGGCCGGAATGCTTCATAACCGGTCATGTCGTCTTGCCAGCCATGCTGTTTAAAGAGACGGAGTGCGGAGATACAACCAATGTCCGTCAGCCTTGCGATTGCCGGGATGGCCCGCCCCATCGTACGTTCCGCTCCGAAACCCGTGGATGCGACATGAATGTTGTATGGCGTCAGAGCGGAGACGCGTGGTCACGATGATTCTGTTCTTACGGCAATGTCATGTCAATGTAGAGGCTGTAGATATCCTTACTTCCCATACTGTCAATCTGATATGCTGGCAGAGACTTAGTACGTCTGCGAATCGACTATATATGTGTGCCAGTTAAATGGAGTGCATAAAAGTATACATTGGCAACTATTTTGAGAATTTATTATTATATTTGCACCTCGTAAACCAAACAATATGTCGGAAGAATTATTGATAACGAACGTCGGGAAGTTGCGTAATCTGTTGCATCGTGTGCTGAAACTGCAATTTGCTGCCGAAGCTGATGTAAAGCTTACAATAGAGGAGTTTATTTTGCTGAATATGATCGAGATGTATACAGATCAGATTCTGCAGAATATCGCTATTGCCACGGGCAAAAACAAATCTGTGGTAATGCGTATGATCGATTCTCTGGAGCAGAAGGGACTTGCCCGGCGAACAGTAAATCCAGACGACCGCCGTGAGAACCTTTTGAGCATAACCGAGCGCGGGGCCGAAGTGTTGTCACAATACAAGGAGATTGAAAAAAGGGTCTCTGCTGAGTTGCTCAGCGGTATTCCTGCCGACAAGATCGCCTGCTTCTTTGAGGTGGCCGATGCCGTTTCAAGAAAAGCAAGAGGAAAGTAATCCTCTTTATTTTGCGACAATGATTGCTATTGTCAATTGTTTGTAATATAAACTATATATGAAATACATAGGAACCATACTGATATCAGGTCTATTGTTCAGTGCTACTACCCTGACGGCCCAGCCCAAGGAACAGGTGATGACGTTGGATGAAATGTACGCTTTGGCTGATGCGAACAGCAAGACAATCAAGATCTTCGAGACGGCATTGGCAGGAGCCGAGCAGGACGTTTCTGTCGCACGGAATGCCTATCTGCCTAATGTAGACGCTTCGGCATCGGCATCATATAACGGCAATGTATGGGTTGCGGATCGTGATTTCTCGAACGGGCAAAACTTTACTGCGCCGCATTTCGGGAACGAATTTTCTGTCGAGGCCTCTCAGGTGGTTTTTGCCGGGGGAGCCATCCACAACAACATAAAGGTCCTTGAGATTCAGAAGCAGATTTCTGAATGGAATTTGGCCGAGCAGCGTCAACAAGTCTATTTCCTGCTTGCGGGATATTATCTCGACCTCTACAAATATCGCAATTTGCTGGTTGTATACGACCGCAATATGGAGCAGACGATGGAGGTGATAGGCAACATGCGTGCACGCGAGGCCGCTGGTGTGGCCCTTGACAACGATATTACGCGCTACGAGGTGCAATATCAGAATTTGAGTTACAAACGCACGGAATTGATCAGTTCCATAGCTATTTATAATGATAAGTTGGTTACAATGCTCGACCTGCCCCAGCAGACCGAGATCCTTCCCGATACGGCGTTGCTTACCGTCAGGTTGTCACAACCGGCAGAGACGGAGTTTCAGGACAAGGCCATGGATTTCTCACCGCTCCTGAATCGGAACAGACTGACGATAGATATGCTCGGCCGCCAGAAAAAGGTTACACGCGCAGGATATATGCCGCAGATAAGCATCTTTGCCGGCGATAATCTCAAGGGCCCGATAACGTATGAGATACCGACTCTCGACAACAATATCAATGTATGGTACTTCGGCATAGGCTTGAAATTCAGTCTCGGCAACATGTATAAGCTCCCCAAGAAGATGGCGCGGATAAATACATCAATCGCTCAGGCACGCGATGCTCTCGATTCAGCCGAGGAGAGCGTTATGCTTGATGTCCGTTCGGCATATATCCGTTATCTCGATTCGTTCGAGCTGCTTAAGACGCAAGAGAAGAGCCTGCAGCTCGCACGCGAAAACTATAAGGTAATAGCCAACCGCTATGCGAATGATCTGGTGTTGGTGACCGACCTTGTCGATGCAGACAATCTGCGGTTGGCCGCCGAGGTGCAATATGTCAATGCGCAGATCAACGTGATATACAACTATTGCAAATTGCTGTACGAAACGGGAACTCTCAACGCTGAACGATAAAAAGACGAAATATGAACAGGAAGACCGTAAAAATACTACGTAATGTCGTAGTTGTCGCAGTCATAGTCTGCGGTTTGACATGGGTGTGCTCCAAATTTGTCCATTTGGGAGATGTGGAATATACCGACAATGCCCAGATAAGGCGCAATATGATCCCCATCAACTCGCGTGTACAGGGATTCATCGAGAAGGTCTGTTTCGATGATTTCCAATTTGTACATGCCGGGGATACGCTTGTCGTGATTGAGTGTTCGGAATACGAGTTGAAGGTTGCGCAGGCCAAGGCCAACTATCAGAAGGCTGTTATGGAGAATACGGCTCGGGAGACGGCTATCTCGACGACAGCCAACAATTTGACGGTTTCGGATGCCAACATCGAGGAGTCGCGCATACGCCTTGACCAGACGCACAATGATTTCCTGCGCTACGAGCAGTTGTATGGGCAGAAGGCTGTTACGCGCCAGCAATATGACAATGCGAAGGCTGATTACGAGGCCACGAAGGCCAAATACGACATGTTGGTACGCAGCAAGCGAAGCACCGCACTGATGAAAGACGAACAGACGCGACGCCTTGAACAGAACCAGACAAACATCGACGTTGCGCGCGCGGAACAGCACTTGGCGGAACTCAATCTCTCATATACGGTTATCGTGGCCCCGTGCGATGGCGTGACGTCACGCAAGTCGGTTCAGGAGGGGCAGTTCATCCAGCCCGGGCAGACGCTGCTGTCGCTTGTCGAGGATAACAACGTGTGGGTTCTGGCCAATTACAAGGAGACGCAGACGGCCAATATCCGCGAGGGCATGCCGGTAAGTATCAAGGTGGATGCGGTCCCGGGGGTAGTGTATTACGGTGAAATGGAACGTTTGTCGAACGCCACGGGCGCGCAGTATTCGATCATCCCGCAGGACAACTCGGCCGGCAACTTCGTGAAGGTCGAGCAGCGTATACCCGTGAAGATCGTCTTCACCGACCGGAACAGCAAGGAAGATATCGGACTCCTGCGCTCGGGGATGAACGTGGAGTGTGAGGTTAACTATTGACAGGAATATGCACACCGAACATTCTGATGAGGTCGCCACGGCACGACGCATTTTGGCATGGAAGGATTTCGTTCCGGAATTCCTGCGTTTCCCGCTCATGCTGCTGATTATCGTCATATACATGCTGTCCGGGGGCGTATATATGTCGGCGGTTACGGAGATATCGGGCAGTCTTTCGTGGATAAAGGAGGATATATTGATGGCCGGTTATGCGTCGATGACCGGCCTTACAATAGCTTTCCCGCTGCTGTTCCGTATCCTTTTCCGATTCCCGACACGCAGTATCCTGCTGGTCTCGGCCGTGGTATTCATCGTCTGCGACTACGTGTGCATGGTTTGCCAATACCTGCCGCTGGTGGTGCTCATGTCATTCATAAGCGGATTTTTCAGGATACTCAGCACGTTCGTCTGCTGGAGCAACCTGCAGCTGCGCATTACACCCAACCGTGATTTCGCAGTCTTCTTCCCGTTTCTGTTTACGGTTATTCTCGGCAGTGTGCAGCTTACCGACATAGTGACCGGATACAGCATTTCGGCCTTCGACTGGAGGGCGATGCACCGTCTCACGATCGGGGCATTCATCGTTGTATTCGCGCTGGTATATTTCTGCATGAGGCGCGGATACCGACAGGCACCCTACATCCCGTTCAAGGGGATCGACTACCTCGGAGGCATCCTGTGGAGCCTGTGGCTGCTCTGCATCATCTTCATCTGTGTCTACGGTGAGCACTACGACTGGCTCGACGGTGAGCAGATACGTACGGCAATCGTCTTTGCCGTAATACTGCTGGCCATGTGTCTCGAGCGCGCCGCGTCGATACGCCACCCCTACATCAGTCTTAAGACGTTCTCCCAGCGCAACATGATCCCGATATTTGTCCTGTTCGGGTGTATGTCGCTGATGTCGACTATGGTGTCGTCCGTGCAGAATGTCTATACGAACGCACTCCTCGGGTTCGATGCCCGCCATAATGCCGATTTGTGCTGGGGTGTCGTGGCCGGAATAACCGTCGGAGCCGGATTCTTCTTCGTGGCACTCAAAAGATGGAAATGGCGGATCAAGAACATTGTCCTTGCGGGATTCGGTTCGTTTCTGCTCTATCAAATTCAACTCTATTTCCTGATAGATGCCTCGACTGAGAAATACATGCTCTACCTGCCGATGGTTTTCAAGGGCGCGGGTGTCAGCATAGTCTATACGTCATTGACCTATGCGTTGGCCGGTTGTGTGACGTTCGCATATTATTTCGAAGCCATGTGCGTCATAGGATTTATCCGGACGAGTTTCGGCGGGCCGTTGAACTCGGCCATCATTACCCGACTGCTCAACCACATCAAGCAGGCGGCGACGGCCGATCTGGGCAGTTTTGTCGATTCGATGCATCCGATGGCCGATTCGTTCTCTGCCGTATACAGTGAGTTCCAGCGGCAGATGCTCATGGTGAGCCTCAAGGAGATATACGGTTACGCTGCCATCGCCGCAGGGTTGATACTGTTGGCTATCATGGCGTCGGATTATCGGCATTATGTCGGTTCCCACATCAACCGCATGCTGAAACTTACGCAAGTATGGCGGAACGTCCGCAGCCGTTCATGATTTTGTGCCACGGATTATACCGTAAATATTATGGTATGACTTTACAATGGACAGCTGCGGCCTACCACATAACCCATCACTCTTCTACTGCAGCCTCAGACGGTGCGGTTTGTATGTAGAAATTACGCCTGTTCTTGGAGTAATGCACTGATGGATCAGCCTATGTAGACTTCTTTGTCTGCAAGGGCGGGTATTGATCCCGCTTTGGATACAAATACCTCTGAATATATGTCTTAAAAACCGGTGAGGCGGCCGTTATTGTGACCGTCTCTGTCGGTGTTGTTTTTTCGGTATTTCTGACTGTCGGATAAAGTTCGCATTATCGTGCCGGCCCGATATTCACGGCAAGGTGAAAAATCATCCAATATTTGGGAATACGGCCAAAGGATCTGCGTAGGCTGGTTTGTATATTTTGCGACAAAATAAAATTCTCCACAAGTAATATCTTGGAAATTATCGACATCGAAATTACGGCTTCTGCGGTATAATACGTGTAATGCAATATAACATTGGCGATATCCGTTATTTTATCGGCGGAATTGGCCGTAAAAAACTTTTGACAATTTTGCAAATGGCGTATATTTGCAAACCCAAATAGAACAACGATGAAGGGCCGGTGTATTGTGATAAATATTGTTTGCTAAATGGGTTTTATGTATAAGAATACGTTTTACCGAACCATATCATATATTTTAGTCTGCATCTCGAGCATTGCTCTTGCGGGGTGTTATGATGCCGATGATAACGCGGCAGCGGATGCGGGCGGCTTCTTGTGGTTGAACCTGTCCAAGAGTGAGACGCGTGCCGCGATAGGCGGCAACGGTGTCGGCGCATTCACGGAGGGAGACCGTGTGGGGCTGTTTATAGACAATGGTACGACTACACAGTACCGCGAGTTGGTATACGAAGGCGGGGAATGGCTTCCGCGATTGCGCAGGCAGGAGTTCGGTATGGGAAGGCTTACATTGTCGGCGCACTACCCTGTCGTTGCCGGAGCTTCGGACGCTGCGCCTGAGGGGTACGGGTTTGATGTTGCGCAGGATCAAAGCGGCGCCGGGTATGCCGAGTCAGATCTGTTGACGGCACAAACGGTAATCGACGAGGGTCGTTATATGGGACAATTAACCTTCGGCCATGCGATGCATCGTCTGCGTATCGAGTTGTCGGGAGATGCCGTGTCGGCCGAGGTGGCCGTCAGAAGCCGTGTCAACGGAGTCGTGAACCTGCTGACCGGAGAGGCTGAAGTTTCGGATGGAGAGTTCGGGTGGATCGTTCCTTCGCAAAATAATGACGGCAGCCTCGAAGCCGTGATTTACCCGCAGTAGGCAGCACCCTACCGCGACGGTAACGGTGTGTTGCTGCGTGTGACGGCCGGCGGTAGGGAGTATGATTTCAAGGCACCGCAGACACTCGGTGACGGCAGCCCTTTGGAGAGATTCGAGGCCGGCAAACAGATTACGATACGGCTTTCGTTGAAAGAGGCCGTTGTGTCGGAGTGGGCCAACCGTAAGGTTTGGGTATATGGTATAACTCCGGCTCCTGACGATGCGTGGATACAGTTGCATCCCGACCTCTATTCGACTTATCACTTGCCGTGGAAAAAGGAGTACGGCTGGTTTGATTGCAACAAGGTGAATCCGACGGATGCCGCAGGAGGTGTCCCCGATGGGAGCATGTGCTGGGCTGCCGTGGGTTCGAACCTTTTGCATTGGTGGTTAAAGCACAACATGAAATATGTCGAGATGTATGGCGACAAGTATAAGGGTCCCGATTACAGCTATCCGCTGCCTAAGGCTCAGGAGAGCGATATATTTCAATGTTTCGTCGATTCGTTCCTCGACGAGGGCGGTTATGGCGATGCAGGAATCAACTGGTTCATTCACGGCGACATCCCGTCGACACCGGCACGCAGATACCCTTATAACGACGGCGGGTATTTCAAGGATGTATTCCCCGCGGGAGTACGTCTCGGAAAGAGCATACGCGGTATGAGCAAGGAGCGTTTCAACGATACGATAAAGGATGCCTTGGCCAACAGAAAGGCTATCGGTGTATCGATAGGAGTAGTCTCATCATCGGGCCATATTGAGACGATCTGGGGTGCCGAGTTCGACGAGAACGGGGACATTTCATACATATACATGTCCGACAACAACGACCGTGATCTGTTCGAATCTGACGGCATAGGCTGCGGCCGATATCAGATTGTCTATGGCACCTATCCCGAAGGCGGCACCTATACGGGATATCTGACGGGATATATCGGCTCGACAAAGCCTGTGAACATTGTCGGCCTGACCATAATCGAGTTGGGCGAGGAGTATTGGAAGAGATATTTCGGACTTTGACTCGACAAGACAGACAAATATCAATTATAACGAATAACAACAATCAATAACCATCAGTAGTATGAGAATAGCATATTATGCGTCTATTGCTGCAGCTCTGCTGATGTTTGCGAGCGGCTGCCACAAGGAGAAGGACAATGTTGTCGCTGGCGCCGACAAGAAAATAACCCTGCGTCCAACGATTGCCATGCAGTCCGAGGCGCGCATGCAGACGCGTGCTCCGCAGCTTAACGGTATCGGCAGCGGAAACTTCTCGGACGGAGATACGTTTACGCTCTACACCACTTCGGCTTCGGGCCAGACTACGTCGCTGAGCTATACGGTAGGTGAATGAAAACTCTATTGGAAGGACGTGATGTTCGCCGAGCAGGACAAGAGTGTTGATTTCGCTGCGTGCTATCCCGAGTGCGAGGTCGTGGGAGGCAAATTTACGTTCGATCTCGAGACGGCATCCGATACCGATCTCCTGTGGGCGCACACCAAGGGCGTGGCCGTATGGACAGAGGTGCCAGTGGAACTTGCGTTCGAGCACGTGATGCACTCTCTGGTCTTCAACTTCTCGACCAACTCGGATGAGATAGCGCTGGATCAGATCAAGACCGAGTGTACGGCCAAATCCACGTGTGAGGTTGATCTGGCAAACGGTGCTATAGACAACTCGTCATCGCGTAAGGCGACATTCTCGCAGACGGGTGCGAAGGCCGTATTCCGTATCGTGCCCCAGCGCAGCTCTGACGTTGCGATAAAGATCTCGGCCGGAGAGTCGGAGAAGACATTCAATCTTTCGGATGTTGTTTCGGAGCATGACAACCTTGAAGGAGGCAAGATTCTTACGGTGAACCTCACCGTCAAGGATGGCAAGATCACCGTCGACGGCAGTTCTATCGTCGGCTGGGGTGATCAGGGCAGTGTCGATGACGAGATCATTCTTTAGTCCCTTAATTTAGGCATTGCTACACAAACTGAAGATGCGGCCCGAAGGCCGCATCTTTTCGTTTATATCTTGCCGACGGTTAGACAGCGGCATGGATATATTTGTTCCTATTTCAAGACTGCCGCGATTTTGGTTTCGGCATCTCGTATCATATCCAGCGTTCCGCTGCCGTCGCTGACGTATTTTATGACCATACGTGCATACTCTATCACTTCACGCCGCTGCGGGGTGTCTGGCATTGCCTCGGCCTGTTCTACGGCGCGCAGCAGAGTGCCCAGATCCTCCAACTCGGCCAGATTGCCCGGTCGCATGGTGTTGATGGCGGCATTCAGATCGGCCGCAACCTTATCGGCCTCCGTTTGCGAGTAACGTCTGCCGAGGTTGCCGTATGCCGCCTCGGCACGGGCATATTGCTCAGCAAGGCGTGAATATCCATGCGGTGCCCATGGAGCGAACTCCGGAACCTTCACCTCAAGCGCTTGCCATGTCTGCTCAGCCTTGATGCGGGCAGCAGCTATCTGCATCAACTCCTTCAACGTCGATTTGTCGACCTGCGACGCTGCGTCGAGTGCCGCTGCAGCCTGTCGCACAAGATAGGCATGACGGTCGATCTCCACCTGCGATTGCGGCGCGGCCGCTACCCTTTCGGCCTCTGTGACAGTCTGCTGCATACGCTGCAGGCTCTCGTCCGTATAGATGTCGGGCGATATGGCCTCGGCTTCGGCCAAAGCCTCGGTCAGAGGTGTTGTGTCCGTAACCGTAGACTTAAGCGCCCCGACGGCTGTGTCTATCGCCTTGACGCAGTTGTCGGCCTGTTCTTTCGTTATGACCTGTTGCGTAAGGAGATTGCGGCTTTGGCCTATCTGTTCCGCAAGGGCGGCATAGGACCCTTCGGTGTAGTGCTCCGAAGGATATGCCTCGGCGGCTTGTATGGCAGTCTGTATCGTTTGCTTGTATTCGGCACTCGGGTCGCCCTGAATGTCGAGACGCAGATAGTGTGTCGTATTATGGTCGGTATAGTAGTCCGGCAGGAACTCCTTCCCATGGAAACGCAGCGCGTAGACATTCGCCTCGTACCCCTTGCCCTCTCTGGCTCCGAGAGGCTCGATATCGCTCAGGTCGGATGCCATGCTCACGGATGCGTCGTCCCAGCTCTCCATATCTGTTGCCGTCATCACCAGAGGCCCGTACATCAACGCTCCGACCCACATGGGTGTAAAGGGTGTCTTGGTCTCATTCTTTGCCGTGGCGGCGGTCTCCATCTTGTCGGGTCCGAAATCTATGTGCGGCGTGAAGGGCATCGTAACCTCCACGACATCGCTCTTCTTCCATTTGCGCGCGGGGATTGTCACGTATGAACTCGGACGATAGTCGTCCGCTACCGATACGCCGTTGAGTTTGATGTCGAACCCATCCGTGGCCCAATATGGTACGCGCAACTTCATGGCAAAGCGTGCCGAGCCTCGTGTGATGCGTATGGTCGAATGCTCGGCCGGCCATTGGCACTCTTGGCTTATCGTCACATGTTTCTGATCCCAACGAGCTTCGGTTGGCATGTAGAGGGCGACCCAAAGCGTCGAGTCCGACACGAAATATGTCGCCTCCTGATACTTTACGTGATTCTCGGAACCGGTGCCGCCGCAGCAGGTCGACTGCGGAGTCTCATTGCCCCACGGTTTGGAGGTGTTCAGCCCTACGGCGTACTGGTAGGTGGTCATGTAGTGTGTCGGATGGAGCGACCCGACGATCTGGTTGTAGAGTACACGTTCGTAATAATCCATATACCGTGCGTCGTCTGGTGCGTAGCAGTTCAGATCCTTTGTTAGTTTGGCAAGATTATAGGCGCAGCAGGTCTCGTTTAGCGTCGGCGACGGGTAGAGGTTGCCCTCGCTGTCCGAGGTGACGTTGGTGGCCATGCTCAGGATCTGCGAATATGGCTGGCGGAACATCTCGCCGTTGCCCACGCCACCCATCGCATAGCGGTAACGCCCCTGAATCATATTCCAGAAATTCTCCGAGAGGTTGTAATAGTACGGGTCGGCATTGGTGCGGTATGTGCGCAACGCCCCGACGATCATCGGGATGTGCTGGTTGGCGTGGCGCGTACGTATGGCATCGACGTTCACGGCCAGCGGATCGTAGAAGGCGGGGCTGTCGAAACAGTTTGCCGCCTCGATAAGGCGCGCCTTATCCTCTTCGTCGTCGACCATCTCGGCCAGACGTGCCAGCGATTCGCTCATGCCGCCGACCTCGCCCGCGATATACATGTTCCACATCTCGTAACGGTTGCCCGGGCGTGCACGCCGCTGCTCCTGTGTGCCTCCGGTCTCGACATAGGTGCGGTAGTGCATGCGGTTCCACACCCAAAGGCCCATATCCTTGGCTATGAGCAGCGCCTTGTCGGCGATTCGGTTGTCGTTGACGTATGTCGCGATATCTATAAGCCCCGCCAGCTGCTTGTGTATCGAATAATAGGGCGCCCACACCCAGCTGTTGTTGTTATACGCGCGGTACATCTCGATCAGGGCGGCGTGCTGTGCCGGTATGGCGTTCAGATATCCGTATCCGTACTTGTTATATTGGGTCTTGTAACGGTCGAAGTCCTCCCACGTTCCCTGCATGTGCCGCAGCTCCTCTTCGGGTGCAAAGTCCCGTGCCTCCCAGTAGCGGCCCAGAGAGTCGCACCATACAAACGTCCGCTCCTGACACTCGCGCAGCTCATCGACCATGCGCGCGATGTTGCGGCGCAGCGCTTCGCGCTTGTCTCGATCCTCGCAGCAGGCGTATGCAAAGGCCATGGCCGACATGTAGTGTCCCGAGCCGTGTCCCTTGAGTTTCGTTGTGGGTGAATCCCATCCGTCCGAGACGGTGTATCCTTCGGTCGGCAGGCCGTATGTGTCTCGGTAGTTATAGAGTTGCTGCGTCACGTCGAGCGACAGCAGGTGATCTATGGCAAGCTCCCAGTTGGACGTGAGGCGGTTGTCCCCCGTCACCTTGACTTTGTTCAGAGGCAGGGGCTGAGCCGAAGGTTCGGGTGAGGGCGTATCATAGACCCCATCCACGACCGTCACATCGGCATATACCGGATAGCCGTCAGGGGTGGTGTTGTCACCAAGAATAAAGCCCTTGACCGTATATGTCGATCCGACGGGATTTATCGATATGTCGGCCTGCTCGCGTTCGGCCGCCTCGGACGAATTGCGCCACCGTACCTGCCGCAACTCACGGCTGCCGTCCGAATACTCGACCATCAGTTGATACGGCAGCCGCGGCGCCGTACCTGCGGGCGCGTTTACAGTGACGCTGTCTACACGTACGATGGTGCGATACCCCACTTTTCCCGGGGCGTCTGCCATATCGCTGTGCTGAGGCATGGCACGTAGCGTTTGTGCGGACATAAGCATAGACAACATGATTGTGACGGCGGCAAATGCCTTCTTGGTGGTTGCCGCCAAAGAGGCTGGATACGAATTGCGCTTAATGGTCAGTATATGCATGAATACAGTTTGATATTTATTGTTAAATGTCAGATTGAAAATGCGATAAGACAAATTTATGAATATTTTGTGACTGAAAAAACATCTTTCGGGGCATATTTGTACACTGACGAGGTTTTTATACGTATTTCAGAACAATTCTTATAATAAATGTCTGCTGCATATCCCGAGTGAAGCCATGACGTCGTAATAACATATTCCGGGTGTCGTAGCTATTGGTCTAAAGGTTCGATTTTGGACTTTATATACAATATTTAGATCCTTAATCCGGTATCTTTGTATGTAAAAATACAAGCATACAAAGATTATGAGCGAACAAGATATCACGAATCTCTCACTTGATACGCTGCTTGAAAATTTCGAACAGCGGAAAGAAGATTTTCGTTACGAGGGCTGTCTCATCACATCGAAGATAAGCCTTGACAGGGATGTGCGTCGCAAACTTTTCCGGGTGCCGATACGACTGAATGCCTCGCTGATAATTCTCTGTTCCAAGGGTTCGATATCGACGACCTCGAACCAGACTCATTATACGCTGCGTGAGCATGCCATGTTTCTGAATCGCCCGACGGCCGTCATACAGGGTGAGGCGGATGAGGATGCCGAGATATATGTGGCCATGTGGCCCGACACATTCATGCAGCAGATAAACGTCGACCTGAAGCTAATGACCGGATTGCTGCTCAAGGTCGACAAGAACCAGCTGCTCTATCTTGACGACAAGGAGTGGGACGACATCATGCGGTCGATTCATGACATCTGTGCCGAGACATATCTGAGCGACATATTCACGGGCGAGATCATACGTTCCGAACTGCGTCTTCTTATCTACCGTATATGTCGCGTCATAGACCACTATACGGACATCAGCGAGATGACCCCGAAACTCATTCCGCACGATCGCCATGAGCGTTATTTCGAGCGTTTCATGCAGGTTGTCTCACGCCACTACATGCAGGAGCGGTCGGTCGGGTTCTATGCCGACGAGTTGAACCTCACGCCCAAATATCTGACGACGGTCATCCGCAAGGCCAGCGGACGTACGGCTACCGACTGGATCAACAGTTTCGTCATACTCGAGGCGAAGAACCTGCTGAAATATTCGACGCTGAGCATTCAGGAGATAGCCTACAAGCTCAATTTCCCGAACCAGTCCTTTTTCGGCAAGTATTTCAAGAACCACACGGGACAAACGCCATCGGCATACCGTATGAACGACTGATATCCACATATTGTAAGGCGGATATGACATAAAATAACGGCGGCAGGTATTCAAACGAGTACCTGCCGCTGTCGTTTCTATTGATTCCCTGCCGTTTAGTGGATAATCATCTCGAGCGAGTCGAGCGACTTGCGAATAACCGAATCGGGAACGTTGCAATCGGTCAGGTTGTGCTCGAAATACTGCTCATAGGCATACAGGTCTATAAGGCCGTGTCCCGAGAGGTTGAAGAGTATGGTCTTGGGCGTACCCTCCTCCTTTGCCTTCAGAGCTTCGCGCACGGCAACGGCAACGGCGTGCGTCGATTCGGGTGCGGGGATGATACCCTCGCTCTTGGCAAACATCATACCTGCCGAGAAGGTCTCCAACTGCGGTACCGACTGTGCTTCGATAAGACCATCCTTGTACAGCTGGCTTATGATCGAGCCGGCGCCGTGATAACGCAATCCGCCGGCGTGTATGTCGGCTGGCTGGAAGTTGTGCCCCAACGTGTACATGGGCATCAGCGGCGTCATGCCGGCCGTGTCGCCATAGTCGTATTGGAACTCTCCGCGCGTAAGTTTCGGACACGATGCAGGCTCAACAGCAATGATACGCGTCTTTTTGCCCTCGCACAGATTGCGGCGCAGGAACGGGAATCCTATGCCGGCGAAGTTGGAGCCGCCGCCGAAACATCCGATAACGATATCGGGCTCGTCACCCGCAATGGCCATCTGCCGCAAAGCCTCCTCACCGATGACGGTCTGGTGCATGAGTACATGGTTCATGACGCTGCCCAGACAGTAACGCGTCGTCTCGCCATGCTCCAATGCTACCTCCACAGCCTCCGATATGGCTATGCCCAAGTTGCCCGAACACTCCGGATCACGTGCCAGAATCTCGCGTCCGGCCTTTGTCGTATTGCTGGGCGAAGGTATCACGTCGGCACCCCACGCATTCATCAACAGCTTGCGATAGGGCTTCTGGTAGTAGCTTACCTTGACCATGTAGACGCGCAGGTCGATATTGAAATACTGGCATGCCAGAGCCATGGCACTGCCCCACTGTCCGCCTCCGGTCTCCGTCGAGAGGTATTTTATGCCCTGCTTGGCATTGTAGTATGCCTGCGGGATTGCGGTGTTGGGCTTGTGTGAACCGGCCGGCGACGTACCCTCGTTCTTGAAGTAGATCTTTGCCGGCGTGTCGAGCATACGCTCAAGGTTATAGGCACGAACTACGGGCGTCGGACGCCATATCTTATAGAGATCCTGTACTTGGTCGGGTATCTCGATGTAACGTTCGGTCGACATCTCCTGCTTTACGAGCTCCTCGCCGAATATGCGGCACATAGCTTCGGCCGTTACGGGTTTCTTGGTCTGCGGGTCGAGGGCCGGCAGCGGTTTGTTGGGCATGTCGGCCACGATATTGTACCACGCTGTCGGCATCTCGCTTTCGGATAGTAGAATCTTCTTTGTCTTCATATATGAATTGAGTAAGGTTAATGTTGTCGGCCGTGTTACGAAAAAAGCCATTGTTCAATGAAACAATGGCTTTTTTTCGGTTCCGCAAGTCGCATACTCTCTGAACGTCATTGTTTCATATTCCCAATGAGCGCCACCACCAGAAGTTATGCGAATTACGATACATCATCACTATGCTTTACGATGCAAATATAATAAAATTTCTTAGATATATGCATCCGTAATGCATTTTTCCTGCATTTTTATTTATATGCAAATTTGAGGCCCTGCAGTTTGTTCCAGTCGCCGCGGGTGAAGTCGGGCACTGCAACAGGCATACTGTTGTGCTTGGCAGAGGTTGCCGACAGCTCGCCGATGCACGACCACTCGGCAGCGTCGTATACATCCTGATCGAGCGGCAGACCGTTCTGCAGACAGTATACCAGACGGTAGTCCATCACGAAGTCCATACCGCCGTGACCGCCTACCTGCTTGGCCTTCTCCTCTATTTCGCGGTGGATGGGGTGCTTGTAGGCCTCCATAATGGCGGCACGCACGTCATTCGAAACGAAGCTGTGAGGATCGATCTGTGCACCCTCGGGCAGGATGTCGACACTGATCTGCCCCGGCATGAATGTGAAGCCCTCGATAGGATACTTGTTGGCAAAGCCCTTGGTTCCGGTCAGCTGATAGAGTCGGTTGTAGGGACGCGGCGTGTAGACGTTGTGCTGGATCTCGATAGTCTGACCCTGCTCGGTCTTTACCAGAGTTACGGTATGGTCGCCGTTTGCGAACTCCGTAGAACCCATCTTCTCCTTAGCCTTGGCAAGTCCGTTCACCGACTTTGAATCCATGCATACGAGGTAGTTGAGCTTGTTGCCGCGGTGAATGTTCAGAGCTTGGCAGCAGGGGCCGAAGCCGTGCGTAGCATATACATCGCCGCGGTGCTTCTGGTTGAAATCCAGACGCCAGTTGTTGTGATACGAATCCCAGAAATCAGACAGATTGTGTATATATGCACCCTCGGCATGTACGATCTCGCCGAAGAGACCCTGCTGGGCCATATTGAGGCTCGTAAGCTCGAAGAAGTCATAGACGCAGTTCTCGAGCATCATGCAGTGGCGGCGCGTACGCTCCGAGGTGTCGACCAGCTGCCAGCACTCGGCCACGCTCATGGCGGCGGGAACCTCGACAGCCACGTGCTTGCCATGCTCCATGGCATATACTGCGATGGGCACATGGTTCACCCAGTCGGTCGCAATATATATAAGGTCTATATCGTCGCGCTCGCAAAGTTGCTTGTATGCCTCATCGCCTACATAGCTCTCGGCCTTGGGGAAGCCTGCACCCTCGAGGATTCTCTGGCACTTGTCGACATTCGACTGCTCAAGGTCGCAAAGTCCCTTGATCTCGACGCCCTCCAGATGCGTGAAACGCTCCACGGCACCCGGGCCGCGCATGCCGAGGCCGATGAAGCCGACACGTACAACCGGTATGGGGTCGGCTGCAAATCCGAGCATCGACTCCTGACCGGCAGCGCGCGCAGGCTCATCGAATACGATCATGCCGTCCTTGAATGAATAGTTTTCTCCCTTTATGGGATTAGATGCCCCACAGCATCCAGTCAGTATGGCACCCGCCAGAAGTGCGCATCCGACAAACAAATGTTTGATTTTCATGATTTGTAAAGTTTATTTGGTTTAGTCCGCTTGCTTGTTTTCGTTGTTGCCACCATCGGCAAATTCGCGTTTGCAGTAGTTGTATCCGTAGTAGTCGAAGAGCTGCGTGAGGTGGCGCATGCGCTGCATGAACGACGCATAGTCCTTGCGGTCGTAGCTCCATCCCACCTCGGCTATGGCGCTCAGGCGCGGCAGTGCCATGTATTGCGCATACAGGTAGTTGTCGATATATTCGGTCCACAGGTTGCCCTGTACGCCGAGAATGTATTTACGCTGCTCGTCATTAAGCTGGTTGTACGGGTCGAGTGCGTATGAGGTTTCGAGCGGCAGATAACCGCCTATGGCCAGAGGCTCGTTGTCGACGTCGCGCGTCTGATAATAATCGAGGTAGCAGTTCGAGTTGGGAGACATGATGACATGGTTTCCCAGACGTGCGGCCTCGATGCCGTAACCCGGGCCGCGCCATGCCATGACTGTTGCACTCTTGGTCACACCGCCCTCAAGGATCTCGTCCCAACCTATGATCTTGCGGCCGTGGTCGTTGAGAAACTTCTCGATTCGCTTGGTGACGTATGCCTGAAGTTCGGCCTCATTCTTCAAGCCCTCCTCGCGGATACGTTTCTGGCATGCGGGGCACTTTTTCCAGAAGGTTTTGGGGCACTCGTCGCCGCCGATGTGGATATATTCCGAGGGGAATAGCTCCATCACTTCCGTCAGCACATCCTCCCAGAATGTGAACGACGACTCCTTGCCGGGGCATATTACGCGCTCGTCGACACCCCACCACGTGGCCACCTCGTACTGTTCGCCCGTGCATCCGAGGTCGGGATATGCAGCCAGAGCCGCTACCGAGTGGCCCGGGATCTCGATCTCGGGAATCACCGTGATGAACCGCTCGGTGGCGTATTTAACCACATCGCGCACTTCGTCCTGAGTGAAGAATCCGCCGTAGGGCTTGCCATCCTGTCCCTTGTTGCGGCCCGTGGGAGACGATTTGCGTATGCTTCCCACCTCCGTCAGCCGCGGATACTTCTTTATTTCGATACGCCAACCCTGATCCTCGGTAAGATGCCAGTGGAACTTGTTGATCTTGTGCATGGCAAGAATATCGAGCATGTCCTTGACCTCGTCGACAGTGAAGATGTGGCGTCCCATGTCGAACATAAAGCCGCGATATGCGAAATAGGGTTTGTCGCTGATCTGGCAGGCGGGGATCTCGACACGTGCGCCCTGCTCGGTGAATGCGGCCACGGGCAGCATCTGACGCAGGGTCTGGAATGCGTAGAAGACGCCGGCGGGCTCTTGGGCTGCGATCTCTATACCCGAAGCATCGACATTCAAGCGATACTCTTCATCGGCAAGAGACTCGTCCCGTATAACGTTTATGGCATGTTTTAGAGGATTTACGGCATTGATAATCTCGGCTTCACGGCCGAAAACGTCGTTCGTGACGCCGCTCCAGAAGTTCGCGGCCCAAGCCATGCGCTCGTCGCCGAATGTCAGCACAACGGGGGTCGATGCCTTCAGTGTGATTGTTCCTTCCGATGCGGTTACCGCAGCCGGTTGGGGGACGATGTCGATAGTCTGTTCTGCCGGGATACTCTTGCCGCAAGATGTATTCATGAGCATGGACACAGAGATTAGTCCCAGCGAGAAAATGTGTATGATTTTATTCATAGGGCAATGGTTAGGGTTATAGCATTCAAATATAGAACTTTTTAGCCTCCCGTCCAAATTTTACGAACAATTTTTATTGTTTTATCTATTATTGTGATGTTTTTTCAAATTTTGAAGCCAAAAAGTAACAAACTTATACGTGAAACTGTAGGCTGCTTTCGATGTCGAAGGCAAGATGCGGCATATCGAATGACGACTTGGATGATTATTATTTGATTTTTCGGAATAAAAATGATATATTTGTAACAGTTTCGCATTTGAAACACAATTCAAAATACGAAACCCAACCATGCTGACCGACAAAAACCGATACAACATACCCATTCTTGCCAAGGGCATGGCGCTTTTGGAGGAGATATCGCGCAATCCTCAGGGGCTGACACTGACCGAATTGACCTCTATACTCAACGCTCCGAAGACGTCGCTGTACCGCATTCTGTGCTCGCTGGCCGAGCTCGGATACCTGCGTCGCGACGACCGTACGGCCCGTTTCTCGATGACGCACAAGATCTTCGACATGGCCATTTCGTCGATCGGAAGCCCCTCGCTGCTCGAATATGCGTATGACTCCATGAGGCGATTGCGTGACACGCTTCTCGAGACTGTTGTCATAGGCACGCTTACCGAGAATCAGGTCGTAATACTCGACCAGATAATCGGCCTGCACCACTTCTGCTTCACCGTCAAGCCCGGCATGAATGTCGAGCTTCATGCTTCGGCCCCGGGCAAGGCCATTGCGGCATATATGGAGGTGGATGAACTGCGCCTGTTGCTGGACAAGATCAGATATACGCGCCACAACGAGAATACGATCTCGTGCGAAGCGGATTTCCTTGCCGCGCTGGACGAGGTGCGGCGCACGGGATATGCGTTGGATCGCGGCGAGGAGATTGCCGGTGTCAGATGCATCGGAGCACCCATATTCAACCGCTACGGGAAGTCTGTGGCTGCGGTGTGGATAACGGGCCCGGAGGGACGTATCGGCGACGATGTTATCCCCTCGCACGGCGAGGCCATAAAACGCTGCGCAGATGAGATATCGCACAAACTCGGATATATGAATTGACTTTAGAGATACCACGCCATGAAAAGGTTCCTGCTCTTCATCCCCTTGATTGCCTCGGCTGCAGCATTTATATGCACGGCCATGCGCACGTCGGGCGCGCGCCCGATGTATACGACCGATGTCGTCGTCACCGACGACGGACGTATCCTGTTTACAAACAAGGGATCACGTGACGTTACCGTATATGATGGTGATGGCGGGCTGCTTGAACGCATTGCGTTCGATGTGCCTCCGACGGGTATTGCAGTGAATGGTTCGTGGGTATACGTTACGAGCAGCGACGGCGAGGGTTATCTGTCGAAACTGTCGCTTGACGACTACTCCGTCGCGTACACAGTCCCGACAGCCATGGGCGCCTGCTCGCCCGTGGTGAGTGCAGATGGCAATACTGTATATGTATGCAACAGATATAAAGGAACATTAAGTGCAGTATCTGCCGCAACAGGTGAAGTAAAAGCTTCGATTGCAATGTTGCGTGAGCCGTGCGCGGCGGCACTGTCTCCCGACGGGCATTATCTCTACGTTGCCAACTTTCTTCCGACGCAGCGCGCTGACGCCGATTACGTAGCAGCATCGGTGTCGGTTGTCGACTGCGATAAATTCAAGAAGGTGAAAGATATAGGCCTTACTAATGGAAGTAATGCCTTGCATGGGATCGTATGCTCGCCAGACGGCCGATATGTATTTGTATCGCACAATCTCGGACGCTATGAAATACCTACATCTCAGCTTCAGCAGGGATGGATGAACACAAACGCTGTCAGCGTAATAGACGCTTCGACGCAGACGCTTTTCGGATCGGTCGTAATGGATGAGCCTGACCGCGGCGCGGGTGGCATCTGGGATGTAGCATGCGACGGCAGATATCTGGTTACGTCGCAGTCGGGAACGCACGATGTAAGCATTGTGGATTATAAGTCGCTTATTGCCAAGCTGGAGAATTATGCAGCGCCCGACGAGTTGGATTACGACATGTATTTTATTCAGAACATACGTCATAGGAAGCCTATCGATGGCAACGGCCCGCGGGCGATATGCCTCAAGGACGGGAAACTGTATGTCCCGACATACTTCTCGGATACGCTCAACGTAATTGACGTGGAACAAGATCTTACACAGGTCGTGGCATGTAATCCCGACCGTATGGAGACTGCCGTGGATATTGGCGAGCGGGCATTCAATGATGCTGGCTTATGTTACCAGAACTGGCAGTCATGCAACGGGTGCCACCCCAACGAGGGGCGCATGGACGGCATGAACTGGGATTTGATGAATGACGGCATAGGCAATCCGAAGAACTGCAAGAGTCTGCTGCTCAGCCACCGCACGCCCAAGTGCATGATATCGGGCATACGCGACTCGGCCGGCATAGCCGTGCGCGCAGGATACAAATACATACAGTTCTGCGATATTCCAGAGGAGGTGGCCCGCTGCGTTGACGAATATCTCACGTCGCTCGAGCCGTTGCCGAGCCCGTATCTTGTAGACGGTCACCTTTCGGCCAAGGCCGAGCAGGGAAAGAAACTTTACGAACGTTTCGGTTGCGCCAACTGCCACTCCGGCCCATACTACACCGACATGAAGATGCACCGCATAGGCGACGACATAGAGTTTGAAGACGGATGGGATACGCCGACGCTTGTCGAGGTGTGGCGAACGGCGCCATATCTTTTCGACGGTCGCGCCGCGACGATGGAGGAGGTTTTTTATGTCTACCGCCACGGCATCAACGGCAAGATTACGCGCAAGGAGGCCGAGGCTTTGGCCGAATATGTCAACTCGCTATGATACATGTTTATGCATGACTTTATATAAACCACTGCAACCACCTGAAAACACCATACCGCGATGAAACCTAAATCTACGTTGCTTCTTCCGTGCCTGCTGTTTGTCACGGCGGCATGGGGGCAGATTACACCCGAGAAGGCCGAGCGCATGAGACTCGATGCCGAGATGGAGTATCTGAATATCGAATCGGTCAAGGCCGCCTATGACGACTTCTGTGCCGATCCCGACTACGATGCCGCCCGCTACGGCGCCAAGCTGCGTGAGCTGGAGAGCCTTTTTACCGATATCAGGCCACAGGATGACGATGCCATAGAGCGTATCGTAGCGCTCAAACGGGAGATACTGCTGTCGAATCCACTGCTTGACGATGCCAAAGTGCTGGTCGGCCGTTACCGTTTGGGTGACTATGCCCGCGAAGCGTGGGCGCCGTCTCTCGGTACGCAGGCCAACAACTGGTCGAACCAGTCGTCGGCGGCACGCAGCGGCTTCGATGCCGAGATTGCCGAGCTGTCGAACCTGCGCGGCGACGTGGATGTGCGGACGGTATACAAACCGGCAAACAGTACGTCGGTGACGGATCTTCTGATGAACTGGGACGGCGAACGCATCCTCTTTACCGCAGCCGACCAGAACAATCGCTGGAGTGTCTATGAGGTGCGCCGTGACGGTACGGGACTGCATAAGGCCATCGAGGTCGACGAGCCCGATCTGGAGTTCTTCGACGGTGCCTACATGCCGAGCGGCCGCATCATCGCCATGAGCAACATAGGATATCAGGGCGTGCCGTGTGTAAACGGGTCGGATCAGGTCGGTAACATGATCGCCTACGAGCCCACGACGGGAGAGTTGCGTCGCATGACTTTCGATCAGGATGCCAACTGGCACCCGAGAGTGATGAACAACGGACGTCTGATGTATGTGCGATGGGAATATACCGACCTTACGCACTACTACTCGCGTTTCGTCATGCATGCCAACCCCGACGGTACCGAGACCAAGGCTCTATATGGCAGCGGTGGATGGTTCCCCAACAGCATATTCGACGTTCAGCCCCTGCCCGGCGGCAACAATACTTTCATCGGTATCATATCGGGACACCACGGTATCGCCCGCTCGGGCCGTCTCATACTCTTCAATCCGGCACTCGGGCGCAAGGAGACACGCGGCATGGTTCAGGAGCTGCCATTCAGCAAGCGCGAGATCGTGCCTGTTATAAAGGATGAGCTCGTAAACGGCGTATGGCCCCAGTTTATCAAGCCCTACCCCGTGAATGACAAATATTTTCTTGTCACGGCCAAGCTGACGCCCAAATCGCTGTGGGGAATATATCTCGTGGACGTGTACGACAACATGACACTCGTAGCCGAGTTCGAGGGCGAGGGACTTATCAACCCCATCATCGTGGCCAAGCGCCCCGTACCTCCCGTAATACCCGACCGCATAAAGCCGGGAGACAAGGAGGCTACGGTATTCATTCAGGACATATACGAAGGCGAGGGCCTGCCGGGAGTACCTGTCGGCACGGTGAAGAAACTGCGCGTATTCGCATACGAATACACCTATGTAAATTCCGAGTCTGACCACATAGCACAAGGCATTCAGAGCGGTTGGGACATAAAACGCAATCTGGGTGAGGTGGATGTCGAGCCAGACGGCTCGGCCATATTCAAGATTCCGGCCAATACGCCCGTATCGTTCCAGCCTCTTGACGAAGAGGGCCGCGCCATACAGTGGATGCGCAGCTGGGTTACGGGAATGCCGGGCGAGGTGGTGTCGTGCGTAGGGTGCCACGAGGATCAGAACTCGGTGCCCATGCCTAAGCGTGTTGCCGCATCCACGAAGGAGCCGTCACGGTTACAGACACCCGAGGGCGGCGTACGTCCATTCACGTTCGATCTGGAGGTGCAGCCGATCCTCGACCGCCATTGTGTCGCATGCCATAACTCGGACGGCGCGGAACCCGATTTTACGGGCGGCATCAAGGTTGCGGATGCTCCGAGCCGCCGCGCCGAGTCGGGACGCCTCGACCTCTCGCAGAGTTATCTCAATCTGCACCCCTACGTAAACCGTCAGGGCCCCGAGGCCGACATATATGTCATGAAGCCCTACGAGTACCACGCCTCGACGAGCGAGTTGGTGCGCATACTCAAGGGCGGACACCACGGTGTAGAGTTGGATGATGACGAGTGGCGCACGATATACAACTGGATAGATTTCAATGCTCCATGCCACGGGCAGTTTGTCTATAACAGCGTCAGCTACTGCCCCACCAACCAGTATGACCGCCGTATCGAGTTGGCAAACAAATATGCCGACGGCGCGGGTGTAGACTGGAAGCGCGAGATCGCCGACTATGCCGAATATCTGAAGGCTCATCCGAAGGCTCCGGCAGAGCGGCAGCGCATGGCAAAGCCCGAGTACAAGGATGTCGCATGCCGCAACTTCCCGTTCGATGCTGCGACGGCCGAGGCTCTGGCTGCTAAATACGGCGACGCGCGTCGTGTTGCTGAGATAGCGCCCAACGTCAAGATGACATTTGTAAGGATTCCTGCCGGCGAGTTCGTCATGGGCAACAACCGCCGCGGCAAGGGCAACGCCCCCGAGGCGAAGGTTAAGATACAGCGTCCGTTCTGGATGTCGGAGACGGAGGTGACAAACGAGCAGTACAACGTCTTCTTCCCCGAACATGACAGCCGCTATACGGCGCAGTTCTGGAAAGACCACGTCGGCCCGGGATACCCGGCAAACCGCCCGTCGCAGCCAGTCACGCGCATAAGCTGGAATCAGGCGTCGGAGTTCTGCCGCATGATGAGCGAACAGTGTGGGGTAAAGGCCGCCCTGCCGACGGAAGCGCAATGGGAGTGGGCATGCCGCGCCGGCAGTGACGGCGATTTCTGGTACGGGGACCTGAACAGCGACTTTGCCGGAAAGGAGAATCTTGCCGACCGTTCGCTGCGCCGTATGGCGGTGTCGGGCATCGACCCCCAGCCCGTTCCCGAGAACAGCTGGGTTTACAAATACTACACCTTCATGCCGCGTGAGGACAGCGTCGACGACGGCACGATGACCATAGCCGACGTTGCGCAGTACGAGCCCAACGCATGGGGTCTCTACGACATGCACGGCAACGTGTGCGAGTTTACGCGTTCGTCATACGCACCCTATCCCTACAAGGGCGAGCCTGCGGTGCGTGACGAGAAGGTTGTGCGCGGCGGTGCTTGGAACAGCCGCCCGAAGAACGCCACGGCATACATCCGTAACTCCTACTACGCATGGCAACCTGCCAACAACGTCGGGTTCCGTGTAATCATAGAAGACTGACGAACGGAATACACACAATTGAACAATAAAGGCGGCATCCTGCAACGGGTGCCGCCTTTATTATGTGGATTTTGTGCTGTATTACGATATGTCGTCCCCGTCGGATGGCTGCGTCTGCGAGGTGTGGGGCACCGAGACAAAAAGGTCGCGGTCGGCCGGCCACTCGCTCACCTTCGACATGGCGGTATTCACCATGCGGCCTATGGAATTGGTGAACGAAGCGCCGCGATAGTGGCTCGTGTTGGTAAGGAATACATAAGCCGTATTGCCTTTGTTCTCGATATAGGCACATGTGCCCGACATTGTGCCCGTACGTATGAGCGAACCAGTCTTGCTGTTGTAGCGCGCCCAGCCGAGGGCATAGTCTCCCTTGCGTGCGATGCGTTTCATCTCCGAAACGCTCTGCGGCGAAAGTATGTCGGGGACACCCTCCTTGCCGTCGATCGAAGCTACCAGACGCAGCAGCTCTACGGCCGAACATACCCATGCACCGGCACCCTGAAGACCTGTGATATTGTTGCCGCCGTATTGGCGCGGCTTCATCTTGCCCGAACCGTCGAACGACTCTATCTCGTCGTTGGGATCGCTGCCGTAATACTTCACCTCGTGCGGGAAGCGCTCATCGTAATAGTTGCGGGCTATGTGCATGTCGTAGCATCCGGCAGGCCACAGCACATGCCGCTGGATATATTCTTCGTAGCTTACGCCCGACACCTTCTCGATCACGCGCGACAGAACGAGATATCCGATATTGGAGTATTGGGGTGCGCCGCCGGGCTTGTCGCGCAGTTTCTGCCGCAGCTGGAATGCTATGAGTTCATCGGCCGAGGGCGTATGGTCCATCTCCTCCCACCGCATGATGTCGGTGGTGCGAAACATCGGGTCGCCCAGACGACGGCTGAAGCCCGCCGTGTGGTTCAGCAGCTGGCGGACGGTTATCTGCTCGGCGCGCTTGTCCTTTATATCCGAGAACTGCGGGTCATTAAGTATGCCTTCGGGGCCGAAAACCTTGGAGTTGAGTGTAAGCAGACCCTCGTCGCACATCTTCATTATGCCGACGGCGGTGATGAGCTTCGACGCCGAGGCTATGCGGTATATATCCCCCACCTCAGCCGGAATATTACGTTCTTCGTCGGCCCAGCCGAACCCTTTGCAGTAGACCAGATGTTCGTTTTTCATTACCGCGAGCGAGGCGCCGCGAATGGAGTTCCGGGCCATCCAGTTGCGTATGTACTGCTCCATCTTCTCCGTAGAGCGGAGATCCGAAAGCGCATTGTACAACGAATCGTTCAGGCGATAACTATTATCTTCGATCTCGGGTTTCAGCGGTGCGTCGCCACCGCGACGGAACATGGTGAATATGACGCCGCATAATACGGCGACAAGCAATATAGATAAGTATTTTTTCATGAATCCAGATTTCGAACTATCCTACGGCAAAAATACAAATTATCCGTCATAATTCAAATGCCGCCTCTGCAAGACGGCGCGGCCATACGATTATTCGGTTGATTTTTCATACTTTTGTAAAAAAAGAAATCACACCTTCCGATGAGAATCCCGTTATCTATCGCCCTGCTGATGTGCATGAGCCTGAACGTTGCGGCCGCGTCCGATGCCGACACGACGCGTATCGCGTCTTTGACTTCATCCTCTGTCGAAGAGCAGCACCGGCCGCGGCTTCAGCTGTACGGATTTGTCCGCAACTACATGTGCTACGACTCACGCCGCTGCTACTCGACCCTCGGCGAGATGTTCAACATCATGCCCATGGATGAGGCGTTGAACGGGGATGGTACGGAGGACCTCAATGCGGTGCATGAATTTACGTTCGTGTCGTTCACCTCGCGCGTGGGACTCGACGTCGCGGGCCCGCGGATATGGAATGCCGCCTCGTCGGCAAAGATCGAGGCCGACTTCTGCGGTTTCGGTGCCAACAACACCATGCTGCGCATACGTCAGGCCTATGTCCGTCTCGAGTGGCAACGCGTAAGTGTCATGTGCGGCCAGACATGGCATCCGATGTCAATACTCGTCATGCCCTCGGTTTCGGGGCTGGCCACGGGAGCGCCTTTTGCCCCTTTCAACCGCTCGCCGCAGCTTAATGTCGAGGCCGGTCTCGGCAGCCAATGGCTTCTGACGGCCGCCGCCATCTATCAATTTCCCAATGCCTCGACGGGCCCCGACGGCATAACCTACCACTATTCCCGCTGGAGCGGTTACCCCGAACTATATGTCGGCATAAGGCGTGTCGGCCGCCATCTCACGGCTGGCGTCGGGGCTGATCTGCTGAGCATAATGCCGCGACGTTATTCGATGATTCAGCGCGAAGTGACCGAAAGCGACGGCACGGTTTCGATGCAGGAGGTGGCCGTACGTGCCGACGACCACGTAACGGGCATCTCGGCCGAGGCATTCGCCGACTACCGCTACGGGAAGTTCAACATCAAAGGTAAGGTGATTTATGGTGAAAATACGGCGCATCTGACCATGGTGAGCGGCTTCGGCGCCACGGCATACGACCCGACAACAGGATCATACGACTACGCCCCGATACGTTCCGTGACCACGTGGCTCAACGCCACATACGGTACACGCCTGCGTGTGGGCATCATGGGCGGCCTGATGCAGAACCTCGGCGCGGCACGCGACTTCATCTCGACGGATGACTTCTGGATGCGCGGCGCAAAGAATGTAGACTACATCTACCGAATAAGCCCATCGTTGACCTATACGGTTAAGAATCTGACCCTTTCGCTCGAAACCGATTACACGGTGGCGGGTTATGGCGACGTCGCGATCGACGGGCGCAGCCACGCCCAGCGCAATGTCGGCAACCTGCGGGTCTGCACGATGGTCAAATATTCGTTCTGACTTTAAGTCCAACAGAACAGAAAAGCCTGCGATCGCGTCGCAGGCTTTTGAATCATTACTCCATAGCGTATCAGCGTTCGTAACCCCACTGCCGTATGGCATCACCCCAATTTTGCTCGACGATACGGATCGTGTGCCGGTCGAATTCGTAGCGTTTCTTGCGGAACCCCTTTATACTGTCCAGATGCCGCCGTACGTCTGCACGCACTCTGTCGAAATCGCCAAGCGATACGGTGCGGTATATCTGCTCGGTGAGCTCCAGCGGCGAGGCCTCGTAATCCTCGAATCGCACCTCCGCAAGATGTCCTTGCGGGATGAGCTGCTTGTCGCGTTCGTAGCAGCGATAGAGTGCCCGATAGTTCTCTATGATCTGCGCCTCGAGCTCCGCCTCCGAGATCTTCTGCAGGCCGACGGATGCGATGGTCTTGCGGAAGAAGTTGCGCGTCGACTCGAATACGACATAGGGATTGCGAACGATATAGATGAACCGTGCATCGGGATACATCTCGAGCAACATCCTCACACGGGCCGTATGCGGCGGATTCTTGCTCAGGTAACGTCTGCGGCCCGACGTATGCAGCGCTATGCGGATCATCTTGTCGAGCTGGCGCTTGAACTCCTCGCGTTCGTCCTCTGCGGCCGCCTCGAAGGTGAGATATTTGTCGCGGTATTCGGCCATGTGGCGCGGAAACATCCAGAAATGGTAGTGCGAGCATGCGGTCATGTTGCTCAGGGCGAACTCCTCCTCCTGCGGAAGGTCGACGCCAAGTTCCATCGAATCGGTCGGGCGCTCCGAGGGCATGACGATCGACATGCAACGTTTGAAGAAGGGCCGCCCCCACAGCATCAGGTGCGGGAATACGGTCTGATATGTCGAGCAGCAGCAGAAACTGTCGTCACACGAAAAGACGTTGTGCATGAATGTGGTGCCGCTGCGCCAATGTCCGAGTATGAATACCGGAGGCTGCATCGACATCTCATCCTTCATGGCCTCGTAACGTCGTTCGTTGATGCCGTAGAATGGGTCGAGCATACGGCGTACGCTGCGCGTGACGGCGAACTTGCGGCGGTACTCCGCATCTATGACCTTACCCCGGGTAGCACGCTCGAAGGTTTTGCGGTCGGCCCCGACAAGGGTGTTGACAGGCAGGTTGTCGAAGTTAAAAAGGCCCATGACGAAACGCTATTTATCGGTACATACTACATCCACACCCTGCTCGCGCAAGAAGCGGCATGCACGCTCGACGGCATCGTAATGCTCGGCGCCGATACCCAGTTGCGAGAGATTCACCGTAAGCGTACGCGGAAGGTCGTGACGGCTTTCGGTCGCCTCGTCCGGGCCGACGATCATACCCACGGCCGAGGTGAAATTCGATATCGGGTCGATAAGTATGAATGCACCCGTAGCACGGTTGTCGGAATATGCATCGTATATCAGCGGGCTTGTAGTCGAGATGTCGACAAGGCCGATCTCGTTTAGCGACAGGGCCTCGGCAGCGCTGCGCTCCATCGTGTTGACATTGACCTTGTACTCCACGCGCCGCACATGCGCTCGGGTGGTGTTAGTCGTATGCTTGAGGAAGAACGACTTGCCGCGATCCATCGCCTCGACATCCATCCACACCATCATCGCCTTGAAGTTGTGACCCACGTTGGGCTCATCACCCGCCTTCACCAGCATCTCGCCGCGCGAGAGGTCGATCTCGTCCTCCAGCACGATCGTTACCGACTGCGGCGCGAATGCCTTTTCCAGATCACCGTCATAGGTCACGATACGCTTTATGCGTGAGCTCTTGCCCGAAGGCAGCGCCTTGACTTCGTCGCCGCGCGATACCACGCCCGAGGCGACCTTGCCGCCGTAACCGCGGAAGTCGGCATCGGGACGTATTACGTACTGCACGGGGAATCGGAAGTCGGTCATGTTTATGTCCTGATCGATCGAGACGGTCTCGAGGAACTCCAGCAGCGCGGGGCCGTGATACCACGGTGTGCGGTCGCTGTGCTTGACGACATTGTCGCCGTCGAGAGCCGAGAGGGGGATGCACTGCAGATCTGATATGCCGAGCGACTCGACAAAGTGTCTGTACTCCGAGGCTATGGCCTCGAAGCGCTCGCGGTCGAAATCGACAAGATCCATCTTGTTTACGGCCAGAACCACGTGACGTATGCCCAGCAGCGACACAAGGAATGTATGGCGCCGCGTCTGTACAACTACGCCCTGACGCGCATCGACGAGGATTATGGCCAGATTGGCCGTCGATCCTCCGGTGATCATGTTGCGCGTGTACTGTTCGTGTCCGGGGGTGTCGGCTATGATGAACTTGCGGCGGTTTGTCGAGAAATAACGGTACGCCACGTCAATCGTAATACCCTGCTCGCGCTCGGCCTTCAGGCCGTCGCACAGCAGTGCATAGTCGATATGGTCGCCCGCATTGCCGCAGCGTTTGCTGTCGCGTTCGAGTGCCTGCAGCTGATCCTCGTAAAGGCGTTTGCTGTCGAACAGCAGGCGCCCGATGAGCGTCGATTTGCCATCGTCGACCGAGCCCGCCGTAAGCAGGCGCAGCAGATCCTTGCGTTCGTCCTGCGCCAGAAATTCTTCTATATTGGATGCCATCTCTCTTTTCGTTTAATTAATTGGTCACACGTTAAAAATAACCTTCGCGTTTCTTCTGTTCCATGCTGCCATCCTGATCGAAGTCTATGACACGCGTGGTGCGCTCGCTCTTTGTCGTGGTCATCATCTCCTCGACGATCTTCTCGATGGTGTCGGCCTCGCTCTCGATGGCGCCCGTCAGCGGGTAGCATCCCAATGTGCGGAAGCGCACCTTGCGCATACGCGCCGTACGCCGCAGCTCCTCGGGCATGCGGTCATCGTCGACCATAATCAGGTTGCCGTTGTACTCTACCACGGGGCGCTCCTTGGCAAAATATAGCGGCACGATGGGTATCTTCTCCAGACGTATGTATTGCCACACGTCGAGCTCCGTCCAGTTGCTCAACGGGAATACGCGGATGCTCTCCCCGTCGTTTATGCGGGTATTGTATATGTCCCACAACTCGGGACGCTGGTTTTTGGGATCCCACTGCTGATACTCGTTGCGGAACGAGAAGACACGCTCCTTGGCGCGGCTCTTCTCCTCGTCGCGGCGCGCACCGCCGAAAGCGGCATCAAACCCGTACTTCTTCAAGGCCATGAGCAGCGCCTGCGTCTTCATTAGGTCGGTATGCACCTTGCTGCCGTGCGTGAAGGGCCCTACGCCCTCCTCGTATGCCTTCTTGTTGTACTCGACGATGAGATTCCAGTCATGCTCGCGGGCATAACGGTCTCGGAACTCTATCATTTCGCGGAACTTCCACTTGGAGTCTATGTGCATCAGCGGGAAAGGCACCTTTCCCGGATAAAAGGCCTTCTCGGCCAGACGTACCATAACCGAAGAGTCCTTGCCTATCGAATAGAGCATCACGGGATTGCGGAACTCGGCCGCAACCTCGCGGATGATATGTATCGATTCGGCTTCGAGGGCCTTCAGATGGCTCAACTTATATTCTTCCATACTGTTACTTTGGTGATGATTCAATTCATGTCCGCTGCCGGGACTATGCGCGGTGCCAGACGTTCCATTATTTGCCGCACGCACTCGTCGACACCGGTATGCGACGTGTCGATCACGATATCGGCCGCATCGGGGGCCTCAAAGGGGGCCGAGATGCCCGTAAAATCGGCAATCTCGCCACGCCGCGCCTTGGCGTACAGGCCCTTGACATCGCGCCGTTCACACTCCTCGATCGGTGTCGAAACATATATCTCGACAAAGTCGTCGCGGCCGATAATCTCGGCGGCCATGCGGCGCAGATCACGCGTAGGCGACACGAATGCAGCCAATGTTATTACACCCGTCGAGGTGAAGAGTTTGCATACCTCGGCTATGCGGCGGATATTCTCGCGGCGGTCGCTCTCCGAAAAGCCCAGATCGGAGTTTATGCCGCAGCGGATGTTGTCGCCGTCGAGTATGCGGCACAGATGACCGCGCGAGGAGAGGTATCGTTCGAGGGCTATGGCTATGGTGCTCTTCCCCGAGCCTGAAAGGCCCGTGAACCACAGCGTCACGCCGCGCTGAGAGAGCAGGCGCTCCTTGGCGCTGCGCGGCTCCATACGCTCGAAGATGGGATATATCGATTTTGTTTCCATTTTTGCTCTGTATTATATCAAAAATCCCAGAACAACGGTATCAGCACGATCGACAGCACGAAGGTGATGATGTTGAGCGGCAGCCCGACGCGCACGAAATCCTTGAAGCGGTAATTGCCTATACCCTGCACTATGAGGTTGGTCTGATACCCTATCGGCGACGAGAAACTTGCCGACGAGGCGATACAAATAGCCACGAAGAACGGCATAGGATCGACCCCCAGCTGCTGTGCGGCCGACATGGCTATCGGGAAGGCGAAGGCCGCGGCCGCGTTGTTCGTTATAAGTTCGGTTATGATGTTCGTCGTGATGTAGAGCACAACGAGTACTGTCCATGGCGATACGCCATTGGCAAAGTCTATCACGTGTGCGGCTATGAAATCCGCGAGTCCCGAATTCACCATCGCGCGGCTTATGGCCAGTGCACAGGCGATCGTGATGAGTATGTCCCACGAGATGAACTTCGTGTATCGTTTTGCGGGGAAGATGCCGAAACAGCCCATAAGCACCGTGACGACACACACCCAGAAGAACATGTCGAGCCGAATGCCGGGCCAAAGCTGTTGTACGGCGGGCAGCGAACCGAACGTTGCGCCCACTATCATTACAGTCAGCAACGCTATGGCCAGCCACTTGCGCCAGCCGCGGCTGACGGGTTCGTGGTAGCGGCCGTTGCTGAGCATCAGAAAGACGCTTGAGTCGCCCCACGTGGCGATAAACGAGCCGTCGGTCTCGAGAATCAACGTGTCACCCTCGCGGAAGATCTGCGCTTCGGGATCCGCAAGGACGACACCGCCGCGACGCATCTCGCGTATCTCGGCGCCGTAGTGTTTCGAGAAATCAAATTCCGAACAGAGACGGTTGATTCCCGGGAAGCGGCTTCCGATGACCGCCTCGACGATATTAGAGTCTACCTCTTCCGTCACATCGCTTAGCACGGGACTCTCGGCCGGATCGTCGGGCAGTTTCTTTGCCGCGAATAGTATCATGTACAATACACCGAAGAAGGCGATGAATACCCCGACTTTACCCAATTCGAACATGGTGAATCCGTCGTATCCGGCATCGAGCATCATGCCGTGAACCACCAGATTGGTCGATGTGCCTATGAGCGTGCACATGCCGCCCAGAATTGCGGCATACGACAACGGTATGAGAAACTTGCGCAGCGGCAGCCGTGCCTTGCGCGCCCACTGTTTTATAATAGGTATGAATACCACAACCACGGGCGTGTTGTTCAGAAATGCTGATACGGATGTTATAACGGGCAATATGTGCAGATAACCGTTGCGTACCGATACGCCTGATCTTTTGGGCAGCATTCGCTTGACAAGATGCCCGAGAGCGTCGCTGCGACGTACGCCTTCGCTCACGAGAAAGAGCAGCGCCACAGTGATCATACCCTTGTTGGAGAAGCCTGCCAATACCTCCTTCGGCGATAAGATGCCTGCACACATGAACAGCACCACTACCGAGAACATTGCGAATCCCGGGCGCATGCGATCCGCCACCAGAAGCCACATCATGGCACAGAGTCCGGCGAAGACTATGAGTATTTCGGTATTAATTCCCATCTGTTACGTCCTTATACATACGAATACCGCACCAAATGCCCCCTGTGCGCAACTACCATGGCAACTATATATTGCATCTGGTAAAAGCGCAATGCCATCCTGAGAGCAAGGTACGTAAATCCGTTCTGCGGGGTCGTCGCCCCGCGCCGCTATTTTCCAAGTGGCAAACATGCGTACGTGTGCTTGGCCCGATGAGCCGAAGCCGTACGTCGAAGCGTCATGCAAAACGCATCAATTTGCCTTTACAAATTTATCTAAATTTTGCATTCCAAAAAAACATATTCTGCTCATTCCATCGTCTATTTGTCGTATTTTTGGTGAGAAGGCATCGCAAACGTGAGCCGCATAACAAAATTAAATGGACCTGTGGACAAAATAACGTAACTGGTCGAAAATCTGAATTTAATCCTTTGCCGAACAATATTCGTTGGCCATTATGGCACCACACAATGTACGTAATAGCCCAAAACTCCATTTCGCATCTGCTGCCCTTTTCCTTGTCGATTGCGATCTTTAACAAATCCGGCAGCGCAGTAATGCGCCATGCATATATATTTATATTTTTTGAAAATAGTTTCCTCTTCCGTTAAAAGCTATCGAACGCGCGATATATGCCATATTTGTCTAATACATACCCCCTTCAGAATGCTTGTATCGGGCATCGAGGAATCACAGTTTTCAATTTATCTCACAAAAAAGGTTAATGATATTTTTAAAAAGTCCCGCTCATGTTGATTTGACAGCGATTTTATAATTTTGCGGCGCTAAGTGTGGGTAATAAACAGCTCAATATATGCCTTTTTTTCCTATTACCCATAAGAATCTGTGTTTCGGGAGAGAATTTAAAACGAATAAATCGGGCATATATATCGGCGGCAAAAATTGTGCACAGTTTATGTTTTAAAAGCATATATATCTTATTATCAACACATAACATTCTAAACTGCGCCCATAACTTATCTTGTCATACTGTTGCTCCGGATGTCCGGTTTGCAACGTGCAGGCAAATTGTCGTATTGATCCGTTTGGCCTCATTTAATCAGACTTTCGGATGATGTCGAAATGTTCTTGCTACACATACACTATTTTGAATCGTCAGCTCGTTCCGAGAATTTTGAGAATAAAAAAAATTCGCTATTATTACGCGTTTTGTTTGAAAATATTTTGAGGGGGGGGGATTTTTTAATTATATTTGCAATAGACTGCAACCCCAAATCGGTTTTCGTCTTGTTTTATTTTTACAATCTTACAATATATTTTTTTGGAATGAAAAAATATCTGGTATTGCTGTTTGTCCTCGTGGCGTCGGGTTTCACGGGCGCCGTACAAGCGCAAAAGTGGGCCGTAAAGAGCAATCTCCTCTACGACGCCACAACGAGCATGAACCTCGGCGTGGAGTTCGGACTGGCGGAGAAGTGGACGTTCGATCTCTCGGGCAACTACAACCCGTGGACTTTCTCCGATAACAAGAAGTGGAAACATTGGTTCGTGCAGCCCGAAGTGCGTTACTGGACCTGCAAGCGTTTCGGCGGTCACTTCCTCGCGGCACACCTCTGGGGCGGCGAGTATAACGTCGGTAATGTAGGCGGCATACCGGACTTTCTCGGCACCAAATTCTCGAATCTGAAGGATTACCGTTACGAGGGTTGGTTCGCCGGTGCCGGCATAGCATACGGTTATGCGTGGATGCTCGGCAAACATTGGAATCTCGAGGCCGAGATCGGCGTCGGGTACGCATATACGCGTTATGACAAGTATATGTGTCCGCGATGCGGATCGAAGGTCGGCAGCGGCCACCACAACTATTTCGGCCCCACCAAGGCGGCGATAAATCTTGTATATCTGTTCTGAAAATGCAAACGATCATGAAGAATATCATACGCATAGTGTCAACAATGCTGCTTGCGGCGGCCGCAGCGCTGCCCGTGACGGCGCAGCAGATAATGGACGGAGAGGCTGAAATACGCGACCTTGACGTCAACGACGACGGCAAGACCGTCACCGTAAACATGACGCTCGATGTTACAACGCTTGAGGTAGGCGGTGACGAGACCCTCATCCTCACTCCTGTAATAGAGGGCAACGGACACCGTGTCGAGCTGCCGGCCATCGAGATAATGGGCCGCCGCGCCTATATACATTTCCTGCGTCGCGACGAACAGACCATATCGGAGAATGCCGTTTACGCCGACCGTACGGCACGGCGCTCGCAGCGTCTTGCGGGAGAGCAGCTCATACCCTATTCGGCCACTGTCGCCAGCGAGAAGTGGATGCGTGACGCCGAGATCGGAATACGCGAGGAGAGTTGCGGATGTGACGATACGCCCCTTTCGCTGGGCACATCGCCTCTGGCTGTAATTCTCCATACGCCATACGAGCCGCAATATCTGTTGGCATTTGTCGAGCCGGATCCCGAACCCGTCAAGACGCGTGAGGAGTCGCTCTCGGCATACGTCAACTTCAAGGTCGACAAGCATGACATACTTACCGACTACAAGAATAACGCATCGGAGCTGGCCTCGATCGTGGAGTCGATCGAGCGTGTTGACGACGACAGCGACCTGACCATAACGTCGATCACCATCGACGGATGGGCATCGCCCGAGGCGCCGGAGGCATACAACCTCGCGCTGTCGGAGCGTCGCGCCGCATCGCTGGCCGACTATATGGCCGCCAACACTGATGTCGATCGCGCCAAGATCACGGCAACGGGACGCGGCGAGGACTGGATCAATCTCCGCAAGCGAGTCGTAGAGACGCCCAAGCTGCTCGATCAAGATAAGGTGCTGGCCATCATTGACGACCAGACGATGTCACTCGACGAGAAGGATGACGCGCTCAAGCGCCTTATTCCGCCGACCATTTACCAGCGTCTTATGAACGAGATGTACCCGAGTCTGCGTCGCAACGATTACCGCATAATCTACAACGTTCGCAACTTTGACGTGGCAGAGGCACGCGCATTGCTTGACAGCGATCCCAAGAAGCTCTCTCTGGGTGAGATGTACCGTGTAGCCGGCCTCTATGAGAAGGGCTCGGCGGAGTATAACCATGTGCTTGAGGTTGCGGCCCGCACCTACCCCACGCAGGTAGCTGCCGCGGTGAATGCTGCCGCAAGACTTATCGAAACGGGTGATTACGACGGTGCTCTGTCGCTGCTTGAAAAGGCCCCGAACGATGCACGTGTACTCAATGCCCGAGGTTTGGCCTATGCCCGTGGAGGCGATGCGGACAGCGCCCGCCGCACGTGGTCGGAAGCTGCCAAGTTGGGCTCGGCCGAGGCTAAGCACAATATTGCCGAGTTGGAAAAGAGCTTGGAGTAAGAATGGAATATAAATATTAACCCTTAAAAATATACCATACACACAATTCACACTAAACCCTCAATCACCCGATGCGGCGACTGCCCGCACGGTAAATAAGAAACTAATTAAACGACACAAACTCTTAATTAAAAAAACTATGAAATTCAAACTATTACTAATGGCTGCGGCATGCATCGGCATGGTCGCATGCTCGAAGGACGACGCCGCGAACCCATCGGCCGACGGCTCGAAGCAGATTGTGCTCAAGGTAAACCTGCCGACCACCCGCGCTGTTCTTACGCCGGATGATCCGTACAAAGCGGATGATACAACTATTGGATCGATGAATGTATTCTTCACCAATGCAAACGGCGTAGTGCAATATGCATACCCGTTGACAACTGACAATGGTTATCTGACCGATATCACTAGCACCAACGGTCTGCGCTTTGTCGGTCTCGAGAATGTAACGGCCGTATATATCGTGGCAAATGCCCCCGATGGCGTAGTCATGCCTGACGAGGGTGATAACATGAATACATTCTCTGTAGAGTTGGCAAAGCAGGCCCCGTCTATGGATCAGGATCAGATGGTATTTGCCGGATATGACCTTGATATAACACCGCTTGCTCCGGATGTTAACACTCCCGAGATTCCTACATACGATGACGGCGTGTGGGAAAATGGAGATCAGGCTTATAATGCCAATATTACCATACGCCCTCTTATTTCGCGTATAGAGTGGGGCAAAATTGAGACTGATACAGATGGGAATAAACTTGTACAGGTCGGATCGGATTATTACTTGGTAGAGTGGAGCGACTGGGATGTCGAAATTTGCGGTATCTACCAGAGCAACGTATACGGCGCCGAGTCAATCTTCGCCGCTGCACCCGTGGCCGACAACACATTCTTCGCTACGCCGACGGCAATGAATGCAATCGTTAACGGAGAGTGGAAGCCCGCAACGACTATCACCGGTTGGGATGCCCTGAAGCCCGTACTTACATACAACGGATACGACAACGGATATGCTTCTGTGCTGCCTTCGGACTACAACACCAATAACAAGTGTGTACCGTTCCATTTCTTTGTGCCGTTTACAATAGATAGTGAAGAGAAGAACCAGACAATGACAGTATCTTTGGAAGCTGATAAGGAACCTCATTGGCACTTCCTGCTGCATTTTGAAGATCCGTCGGCATACAACAGCAGCATCAAGGTTTACGAATCAGATGTAAACAAGACCAAAGGACCTCAAATAGATTTGAATAGTAATGACGCGGCGTTGAGCGTGGCTTCTCAGTTCATGTTCCCCGTAACTGAAGATAAAATAGCATACGTAAACGTTATCGATCTGTTTGAAGGAGACACTACCACCAATATTTCATACGCTCCGGGCAAGATATACACGACTAATGTAACATTGTCTCCGTTTAATGTTACGGCAGGCCCCGTAGTTGTTACCGATTACAATGTTATCGTAAAGGTAACCGTAGCCGACTTCGCAACGCAGGCGGTAACTCCCGAGTTTGACAAGAACTAATCAGACACAAGATCCATAAATCAACAAACGGTTCGGAAAGGGGTACGGCGCGGGCCGTGCCCCCGATCCGGACAATTTAACCCGAAAAATTCGTAGCATCTCCGAACACTACGGAATAACACGCAAACAGACAAAAGCAAATGAGAAAACTATATACATATCTGTTACTTTCCATGATCGTGACGCTGCCGCTCGCCGGCGGGTGCATCAGAGAGAATATGGACGATTGCAAGGGAAAGGTGACACTCCGCTTTCGTTATGTCGGCGATGGTACGACCGATATCTTCCCCGAAAAGATCGAGCATGTGACCATGTATGTCTACTCGATCGCCGACGGCTCGCTGGCCGCCATACATAAGTATGACGACAATGCCCTTGCGGCATATCAGGGTGCCGACGTGATGCTATTCCCCGGCCGGTACGAGGTTGTATGCTGGGGTAATGCGCTCGATGAAACAACCATAAACGAAGGCGAGAAGATCGCCGCAAACGGCTATTTCGAAAATACGGATATAGCTACAAACGACCCTCTCTATTACGGTACCATCGAGATAGAGGTGCCCGAAACGCTGGTCGAAAACAATTATATATGCGACTTTGTCTGCTCGCACGTCAAGTTCCGTGTACGTGTCGAGGGATTTGACCAAACGACCATGGGTGTCCCGTCACTCGAGCTGACGCAACTCGCATCATTTACCGATTTTGACAATGTCCCCTCTGACGAGGAGCGTTGCTCATACCATCCCGTACTCGCCGCAGGATCCGACGGAGAGCAAACCGTCTATACGGCCGAGTTCAACACACTTCGTTTCAACGACGACAACGATATAATGCTGCGCCTGCACTCCGACGAAACGCGTGTCGTGGCGCACGAGTTCCCGCTTGCGGACTTCCTTCATGAACACAATATAGCCGTAGAGGGTGTAAATGAGGTGACGGTACCTATCCGCATCCGCTTCTCCCCCATCGGCGTAACGATAGATGACTGGGACTCGGTTCCCGTAAACCCCGATTTCGGCAAAAACTGACACTAAAGACTACTACAATATGAGAACCATACATACATCCTGCCTGATGACGATAGCGGCCTTGGCCGTGGCAACGTCGTGCGGCAAGAGCGATACGCCGACGGCAGCCTCGGGGCCCGTGGATGTGCGGCTCGTCGTGAGCAGCGGCAACAACACCCGCGTAGGCAGCGACAAGACGGACAACGATATTCGCCAACTGCGCGTATATGCCTTCAAGGGTGACACAAAGGTCGGATATGCCGAGGCGGACAAACTCCAAGGCCAGAACTACATACCCATAACATTATCCGAGGGTGGCGATATTAACTTCTACGTTATCGCCAACGACAACTTCGGCCCGAAGCCGGTTACTGATTGGACATCGCTGTCAAAGACGGATCTCGAGTCATTGAAATTCGACCTGTCGGGATTCACCGGTTGGAGTACGACTGGCGATTTCGTCTCGCCCATGTCGAACAATCTCAAAGACGAGTTCGGAAACGATCTCGAGAACAACTACGCTTACAGCAACCCCGTAACCGTAACCAAACCGACAGTTATACCCGTGACAGTACAGCATGTGTTGGGTCGTTTGAGGCTTATGCTCAACAAGGAGTCCGATGATGTCACAATCACGTTGAAGCGTGCTGCGGTCTATAATCGACCGGACTATTTCCTGTTGTACAATTCAGGCAGCGCCGACATAGAATACGAGAAAAACGAATCTCTTGTCGATAATAACAAATCTCTTGTCGATGAATTTGTCAATAGAGACATTCCTTTGGGAACAACTCAGAAGGAAGTTGCCCGTACATACCTCGCCCCGAATCTTTACGGATCGAGTGATCCAGACACCTACACTGCGCAAAAAACCGACGGCACAACGAGTTCAAACGGTTTGAACGAAGCCTACCGCCTTGAGCTGACCGTAGAATTTGCCGACTCTACCGGCACGCCGAAGACAAAAAAGAACTACAAAGTCTACCTGCCCCGCGTACCGCGCAATACGAGCATCGACGTACAGGGTACGTTTAAGGGGACTGTGGTTAAGTTCAATGTGATGACCGAGGCTTGGGTAGAGAAAGTTATGGATATTCCTCCGTTCGAATAGAAGCAATAGACAAGGAAACCGACAAGTTTTTCTAAAACAGGGATCATATATGCAACAGACAAAATATATGCGAATAGTGGCCGCGGGCCTGCTAATGACACTTTTTGCGGCTTGCGCAAAGGACGATACCATAGTGCCGTATGATACAACGGAGGGCATACCCTGCACCGTTACGCTCAACGTCGGCGCTGCTCCGGCTCCCGAAATTACCGTGACGCGTGCCGACAACTCGCTGTCGACACTATCATCCTTGAAGATCTTTGTTTACGACAAGGATGGCCAAGTATGTCAGAATGTGGCGACGCTTTCAAGTACCGATATTACCGAGAACGATACATACCGTAACGGTAACGGCGAGACGCTCTACAAGGTGTCGATCGAGACCACGTCGGGCAAGAAGCAGCTGTTTGCCATAGCCAACTATCGCAGCGGTTATTGGGATCAATCAGGCATAGACAGTTTGTGCAGACAGGCCGAACTAGGCGCTTTGACTTTGGCCGAGCTGTGTGACGAGGTTGTCTCTTTGTCTGACAACAACTTCAATATCAACACGGACGGCAATCTCAACCTGCCGTCGATTACGGCATCGAACCAGATGCTTATCTCTGGATGGAATACCGGAGTCGTGTTTGCTGCAGGAAATGACGGGACAGGGACTGTTACCGATTATGGCACTCGAGGCGATTTCAACGACTCCGTAGCAATCAAGATGCAGCGTTCGATGGCGCATATATTGTTTAATATTTCGAGCCATAGTTATACCAAATATAATAAAGGCGTCAAACACACCTGCCGGTTTACGCCGTCGACATTCCGTGTATATAACATCCCGATGAATATCCTTATCGGCCAAACCGACGAAAACAGAACAATGGCCGATGCCAAGAAAGTGCAAAAATATCTGATCAGCGCATCGACAAACGTCGGTACAAACCAGAGCGGAGACTACGCATTCGACTTCTATATGCCCGAAAATGTGCAAGAAGAGGGAACGTCCAACGTGTATGCCGATCGAGATGCTTGGAATTACGGAGGCGATCAGGCTTCCACAACCGGAGACGGTGCCCTGCCGGAGGAAAAGACTTGGACGAATGCCCCGCAGAACAGTACGTTTGTGGTTATAAAGGGTACATACGAAGAGACGACCGGCGAAAACGAAGATCCCTATTATACGGCGAATGTAAACTATACCGTGCATCTGGGCGATTTCAGCGGCAATACCAATTACGACAACTTCTCGGTTGTACGTAATTACAAGTATACGTACAACATGAAGGTGCAAGGTGTTGACAAGATCGTTGTTGAAGCCAAAAAAACAGCCGGCGAAACCCACCAATCGGGTGCCGAGGGCGACGTTTATGACGCTTCGCAGTGTGTGTACAACTATCAACTCGATGCCCATTACGAGCAGGTTTTTCTCGAATACAATCTCTCGACCATAGCCAAGGCCATAACGACGAAGTTGGGGAAATATAACCAAACTCAGAGTGATGAGGACATCGACAATGCCATAGCTGACAAATTGATCCTTGTCATTCAATCCGAGGCCATGGATTACACGGGCGGCATAGGAAATGTAGCGAACAAACGCGGTTCGATCAAGCCATATAAGATATATGCCGATGCAGTCAGGAATGCTGCTGATACGGTCGCTGCCAAGGAGAATGTTCTGGCAGGTGAGGGTGAGAATTTAAGCCCCACAAAGGGTTTCGATTACAAGTGGGTGGAGTTCTGGCCGCAGACGGGAACCGATATCGCCGCCTATCCGGGTGTCTCGGAGTGGAGCCGCGAGGATCTGGACGGATTCAGTAATAAAGGTGTATACGGCGAAACCGTTACCGAGAAGAGTAAATTTCTGAAAGATGTCTACGACGTAATTGTTGCCATGGGCAAGGTCGTGAAAAAGATATACAAGGGAGAGAGTGTATCAACCGACAAAGTTGATGACGGCATTATAGTTACAAGGAGCAATAACGACTACGTGGCGCGTTTCACGGCGTTTGTCAACGAGTACTATTACTATCGGCATCCGTTGACTGGATTGGAAGTGACGACATGGAGCGTTATGACCAACAAGATTCCGCGTGAAATGATCATAGCAATGAGTACCGACGTGTCAAACGACGGCAACAGTTCGTACAGCCAGTTGCATTCGTACATCTCGCAGCTCTCCATGCAAACGTTCTACAGTTCACGTTCTATGTCACTGAACGCGTTCGGAATAGAATCGTATAACGAGACCCCCATTTCGTACAGCTTTGACGGCAATACATTGCCTGAGTCTTTGAATGACCCGAGGGAGTCAGATGCCTTGACTCAAACAGACGGCCGATATAACCAGATTCGACTGTTACAGAAGACTCCAAGTCAAAATGGAACATACGGCAGTTGGGAAACATACATAAACTCGGGTCAGAACGGTTACTTTAGTACGACCACAGCCGATCGAGCGTCTCATAAATTGAATAACGCATATAAAATAAAATATGCATATTCGGCATGTCTGTCACGCAACCGAGATCTGAACGGCAACGGCACGATAGATGACAACGAGGTGCGTTGGTACCTTGCCTCGGTCAATGAGTACATCCGTATGGGTATCGGAACAAATGCATTGTCCAATCTTGCCAGACTTTATATGGGAGCCAAAGGCGATATGGTAAAGAGCCAATATCCGGCTTCATATACTACCGATGGGGCACTCTACTATACGAGTAGCCGAGATACCTTCAAAGAGTATAACTCATGGGGATACGAAACATATTCTTCAAGCGGACAACGTCTATATTGGGCAGTTGAGCGAGGAGCCTATGGCGGGGATCAATATTCGAATATCCCGATGCGTTGTATCCGCATATTGCCGGCACACACCGATGATCAGGATATCACATCCGTATACAACGTAAAATCGGATCCCACATACGAATGGGACGAACAAAATAGAATAATAAAATTCAAAGGACGCTTGGTTGATGAACTGTACAGACAATATGTTTCAGGTGTCTTGATGCCTCACAACGAAGACAGCAATGCCAATTCGTTCTACGACGGAATTTATGTTGCCGAGGAAGATGTCTATGAGATTCAACAAGACGGAAATCCCACTAAAGTAACCAAGAAGTTCCCATTGGCGCAAATAATAAATTACGACGGTAATCAAGAAAATCCTTGTGCGGATTATCATGAGACCGGAGATAGAGGTGCTGTATGGAGAGTGCCTAACCTTGCCGAACTATCGGCCTTGGTAGCGCAAGGGCTGATTAATCAGGATGTGGAAGATGCCTGCTGTACTCAGTTCAGCAATATGAATGTCCGTTTCGGATTCGCATTCTCTTCTTTGGTGTATTGCCCCGGAGGCGGAGAAAATGATACCACAGTAGATAAGTTCGGTACAAAATTTGCTGTCCGTTGTGTGCGAGATGTGCCACCCGGAAGCACTTTACTAGAATAATTAATAGAGCATCGGCCGCGATAAATTTAATCGCGGCCGATCGATTTTTCATAGATTTCCCCGAGGCTCGTTCAATAATGCATCGAAGACTCGTATCGACAATGATCTTATGTGCTACGCTACGTAATTATTGGGATTTTGGTTAACTTTGTTTCTACAAAATAACATGTTCGAATGAAAGCATACACCTATATCGACCGCGGACGCTTCGAGATGCGGGACAAGCCGCGGCCCGAGATCGCGGACCCGCGTGATGCCGTCGTGCGCGTAACCCTCGGAAGCATCTGCACGAGCGACCTGCACATCAAGCACGGCAGTGTTCCCCGTGCCGTCAAGGGCATAACCGTCGGGCACGAGATGGTCGGCGTAGTCGAGGCCGTAGGCAGTGCCGTAACCTCCGTAAAGAAGGGCGACCGCGTGACGGTTAATGTCGAGACCTTCTGTGGCGAGTGTTTCTTCTGCCGTCATGGATATGTGAACAACTGTTCCGATCCCGACGGCGGTTGGGCTTTGGGGTGTCGCATAGACGGCGGGCAGGCCGAGTATGTACGTGTTCCGCATGCCGATCAGGGGCTGACACGAATACCAGATACCGTAAGCGACGATCAGGCGCTATTCGTCGGCGACATTCTCGCCACGGGATTCTGGGCCGCACGCATATCGGAGATATCATCGGAAGATACCGTCGCCATCATAGGCGCAGGGCCCACAGGAATATGTACGCTGTTGTGCGTAATGCTGAAGCAGCCGAAGCGTATTATCGTATGCGAAAAGTCGCCTCAGCGGGCGCAGTTCGTGCGTGACCACTACCCTTCCGTTATGGTCACCACGCCCGAACAGTGCGTCGATTTTGTCCGTAGTCACAGCGACCACGGCGGCGCCGATCGTGTCATCGAGGTTGCCGGTGCCGACGATACGTTCCGCCTCGCATGGCAATGTGCCCGCCCGAATGCCATTGTCACCATAGTGGCTCTGTACGACCGTCCGCAGGTGCTGCCGCTGCCAGATATGTACGGCAAAAACCTCACGTTCAAGACGGGCGGCGTCGATGGCTGCGACTGCGCCGAGATATTGCGTCTTATAGAGCAGGGCCTTATCGACACCACACCACTGATTACACATCGTTTCCCGCTCGAACGCATCGACGAAGCCTATCGGCTGTTCGAAAACCGCGAGGACGGCGTGATAAAAGTTGCCATAGAGGGCCGATAGATTCACGGCCAATGTAAATAGCGTACTACGCTGACGTCAAATACAACAATACAGCTCCGACCGTGGCCAAACCGCAAGCCTCTGTCGGAGCTGACGTTTTATGTAAGATGCGTCACTGAACGGGGTGTACGACGTATAACACTTCTCCCTCACGTGGCATAAAACATACCGTAATATCCTCGGCCAGAACGGTATTATTGTATGATAATCGTAAAAACGTCGGAGACATTATATTTGCAACACATGCTTTTCGACTTAGACTCTGATAACAACAGCCATCCACGGCCCGATTGTTGTTTTCAGCCGACTATAGCGTCTTTATGAAGAATGAGCTCGGCAGGGCTGGCCGTACCGCGGGCGGATCGCAACGGCAACGGCTGTTCCCCACCCTTACGGGTGCCGAGCTCTAAATAGAATATTATATTATAAGCCCTCTCCGCACCCGCCATGTGGCAGCCATTATAAAGCGTACAGGGCGACATCTCCTCTGTTGTGCGGCACCATAACTCATGTTTTCCACATTGAAAGACCCGCGTCAAATCGAAAAGATTCACGGCTATATGAAAAACGTGGGTTGCCGCATACTCTTATCCCATATTCAGGCCTTCGCTGCCCCTACAAAGAATAAGGATACGGACAGCCCACGTGGGCATATATGCACATATTGCGCCACGTGGACACAAAATATGTATATGCACAACATGGACATCCGTTACATTCTCTTCTTTGTAGTCAAAGTTGCGAAGTTCGAATATGAAAGAAGAACGTAATCAAACGTCAATAAAATATGTCGGTTCGCACACGTGCGATCCGTTACAAAAGTAGTTAATTAATCCGGATAAAATCCACTGTCGAGTCTTTTTCGCACGTCGTGTCTGCCGTGTATTTTGGCGCAGCGCTTCAATACGTTGACAACCACCATACAATCACACATGCCGACTTGCGAGACAATATGATGCGACAAAGCTTCCTGTCATTCTTCCCAAAGATAATAACGTTCTTCGCGCATCGACAGCATCCGCCGGTGCTGCCTTCCTTGATGATCCTTGTACCCGATATGTATCCATGATGGTATACCGCTATTATCTTCCTGCTCCGAGATGAGTTGGTCGAAAGGTTTATCCGAGAGATAGTCCTTACAGAATTTCCTGAAATCCATAATCAGGCGGTTGGCTGGAAACAGATCGAACGCGTAGCCGATGGTATGGGCCGATGTTGATGATTCCTTCATGCGATTATTCAGTTCGCGACAGCGATACCCTGACGTTATCATCAGATTGTCACGTTCTATACCTTTCGATGCGCATAGTTGACTCCAAGCCTCCTGCAGCGGATCGAGTAGATTCTCTATCGATTCAATAATGTGACCTTCGATTCGGCGTCGGGCGTATTGTCTATTCCGTACTTAACGGCCATAGCGGAGCGTATGCACTCCTCGAGAGTAAAATGTTTCATCTTGTATTGTTTTTTATTTACCGGACAAACATATCCGCGACATAATGGTTCCCTGCAAATATACGCATATATTCACACATGCCAAATACACTATTGCCCCTGTCGTGTTTTGTTCTGGATGATTTGACTGTCGAACACATGCTTTGGAAGGCTGGTTGGGGGACAATTATTAATTATATGAGCTTAGCAATCTATATATTTTGAAGAGTCCTTCTGAGGTATGTTCTGTCAGCAACTGCAAAATAGCCAAACGTCGGATGCAATAATAAACAAAAAGCCCCGAAGGATATCTTCGGAGCTTTGGTGCGGTGCGTAGGGGACTCGAACCCCTGACCCCGTGCGTGACAGGCACGTATTCTAACCAGCTGAACTAACGCACCTCTTTTGGTTTGCGAGTGCAAAAATAATACAAAATTCGCAATCTGCAAACTTTATCCCTCTTTTTTCTTGCGCTTCATAAATATATTTTGGTTCCCATAATGCCTTCGCTTACGGCAAGCAATTCTTACGCGGTGGGCTGAAGATTTTCCGTTGCGGGGCCGAGCGTTGTCTCGACCATACGATCGACATCCGTACGATCGTCCGTATTAAGCAGCAGGTAACCCACTTGCGTCAGTGCACGACGTTTCCATTGACGTATGAAGTCGTCATAACGTTCGCCATCCTCCAGCAGCAGTGTTTCGATCAGGTTGCGCGTAAGAGTGGGGAATATAACCAGCGAATAGAAGGTCAGGAAGAAATCCCGCAACGGCACACGCCGCAACTCGCCACGTTGTATTTCGTCCACAAGCCGCCGTTTGATCGTGCAGATGTACCCCTCGACCTCCAATTCATGCAGCACACGTATCAGATGGTGTACATCACGCTGTATCTCCCCTATGATGAACTGCGGCAGAGCCGGATTTGCCCGAAACAGCGCCATATATTCGTCGATGACGGCATTCAACCGCTCCATAAAGGGGGTCTCCTTCTCCAGAATGACCTGTATGCGCGGGAATATCTCCCGCACTATATCGGCGAATATCGCCTGAAAGAGACGGTCCTTCGTGCGGAAATAGTAGTGCAGCGTCGAGCGTTTTATGCCTGCCGCCGCCGCTATGTCGCTCATACTTGCATCGGCATATCCCTTCTCGATAAACAATGCGCGCGCCGCCTCCACGATACGCGCCTCTATGCAGTCAGCAGGTTCACTTCGCATCGCTGCCTCCTTTCTTCAGATTGTCGATGAACAGCAGCAGACGGTTGGTGATATTCACGTCGCTGACACTGCCGTCGAAGTCCAACGACAGAAGATTCATCTGCGGATACAGTGTCTTGATACGTTTCTCGACACCTTTGGCCACGATATGGTTCGCAATACATCCGAATGGCTGCAGGCTTACGACGTTGTTCACACCGCTCGCGGCAAATGTCGCAATCTCACCCGGCAGAAGCCACCCCTCGCCGAAACGCGCATTGAGCGATATGATCTTCGATGCGGCGGCCGCCTCATGGTATATGTTGCCCAGAGGACGGAAATATTCGAAACTCGATGCCGCGGCATTGTAACTGTCGATTATGCCCTGCATCCATGCGAATATGCGCCGCATGAGCCAATCAGGTATGCGCGACTTCTCAAGGCCCGTACGCAGCTTGACGTCACGGTTAACGAAGCCCTGCATGAAGAAATCCGCCAACACGGGCGACACCACCTCGATCTTCTGCTCGACCAGCCAATCGGTCAGGCCTTTCTGCGCAAAGGGGTTGAACTTGAGGTATATCTCCCCTACTATTCCGACCTTGGGACGATCTACGCCCGAAGGTACTATCTGCGAGAACTCCCCGGCTGCACGCACAAGCAGGTCTCGGAACGAGGCTATCTGCCGTCCCTCCGACCTCTCGCGAATGATCTTGACGGCCTCGGCCATATATTTGTCGCGCAGGGCTGCAGCGGCTCCGGGTGTCGTTTCACGAGCAGCCGCAGGATAGTACAACCGCGCAAGGCAGTCTGTAAAGATCACCGATCCCACGGCCGAACGCAGCAGTTTGCGCCACGGTATCTTGAATCCGGGCTGGTCGTTCTTCAAACCGCTTCCCGGGGCTACCGATATTACGGGCACATTGGCATATCCGGCCTCCACCAGCGCCTTCTTTATAAGCGATATGTAGTTGCTGGCACGGCACTGGCCTCCCGTCTGAGAGATGGCCACGGCAGTGTTTTCAATGTCATAACGGCCCGACTGCAACGCCGTGATCATATCGCCCACGATAAGCGTCGCGGGATAGCATATCTCGTTGTTGGCATACTTGAGTCCCATCTCGGCCGTATATGCCGAGCTGGCGGGCAGACTCTCCACCTCGTAGCCCGCACGCGCCACGATATGCGGTATCAGCGGCGAGATGAATGGCGTGAAGAATGGGATCAATATCTTGCGGTGACGGTCCTTCTCGCCAAATACGGGCGTCGTGACAAACGGACGCGTCTCCGAGCGATGGCAGTGGCCCAGCTTGAGGCTCTCGATAAGCGAGCGCACGCGCAACTTCAGCGAGCCGATATTGCTGACGTCGTCGATCTTCAGCAGAGCGAAACTCTTGCCGTAACGGCCCAGCAGGTCGCGCACCTCGTCCGTAAGCAGTGCATCGGGTCCGCAACCGAAAGAGGTCATCTGCCCGAACTGCACATCGCTGCCCTGACGCACACACCACTCAGCCGCACGCAGGATACGGTTCGGGTAAGCCCATTGCGAAACGAAATGCGTATCGCCGATCTCGATCTGTTCGTCACGTACGATGTCGTCCGTAATAACATCCACACCCATCGAGGCGATCATATCCGAGAGTTTGTGCTGTATGAGCGGATCGGCATGGTATGGACGTCCCGCAAGTACTATTGTCAGACGTCCTGCCGCACGGCTCGCAGCCACGATATTCTCATCCGCCGCCTTCATCCGCCGTGTAAACGATCGGTATTCGTTCAACGCAAGACGGAAAGCCTTGACGGCAGTTTTGCGGTCTACGCCGAGCGTGCGCAGATAATCTACACACTGGCGGCGCAGCAACTTCTCCGAGCGGAACGATACCGTCGGAGTGTCGAGCGGTACGGGGAGCTTCTCGACGCTGCGCACGACATCCGAATATCCCGACACGATCGGGCAGTTGTAGCTGTTGACGGCCTTGCTGTCCTCCGAGCGCTCGTATATGACATAAGGCATGAGTATGCGGTCAACACCCTGCGCTGCGAGTGTAGCTATATGGCTGTGCACCAGCTTGGCCGGGAAGCAAATGTTGTCTGACATAACCTTGCGCACGTTGTTCTCGTATGCGGCCATGTTAGACGCCTCAGAGAGCACGACACGTATACCGCAATTATACAGTAGAGTGTGCCAAAAAGGATACTCCTCATACATATTCAGACAACGCGGGATGCCTATGGTCATACGGCCGTCCCTACGCTCGGGACGGTCGAACAGCAGGTGCAGTTTATCGGCGTAGGCATTGCTGCCCTGCACGTCGTAGCTGCCGCGGTTCGAGAAGTGGCGCTCGCATTTGTTGCCCGAGAAGTAGCTGTTGCCGTTGGCAAAACGGTACCGCGTAACCATACACTGGTTTTCGCATCCGTGGCACTGTATCGTCTGCGATGTGTACGAAGCCGCATCGACAAGACTTTCCAGAGGCGCACCCTCGACAGCTCTGTCGCGGGCATAAAGAGCGCATCCGAACGCACCCATCAGTTCGGGACGTTCGCTGCGGAAGACCTCGCGGTCGGTCAGACGTTCGAAGGCGCGCACTACGGCATCGTTTCGCATCGTACCGCCCTGAACCACAACGCGATCCCCAAGTTCATCCGCACTGCGGAACTTGAGAACCTTATAGAGGCAGTTCTTTACCACCGAGTATGACAAGCCGGCCGCGATATCGGCAATCGACGCCCCTTCGCGCAACACCTGCTTGACCTTCGAGTTCATGAATACCGTGCAGCGCGTACCCAGATCACACGGGAACTCCGCCGTGCAGGCCAGCGCCGCGAACTCCGACACCTTGTATCCGAGGCTCTTGGCAAAGGTCTCGATGAAGGATCCGCATCCCGACGAGCAGGCCTCGTTGATCTCCATGCGGGTCAGCACGCCGCGGTCGACAAAGATGGCCTTGATGTCCTGACCTCCGATGTCGAGTATGAACGACACGTCGGGCGTGATCTCACGTGCGGCGATATAGTGTGCGATAGTCTCGATTATGCCGTAGTCGAGATGAAAGGCAGCCTTTATGAGGTCCTCGCCATATCCGGTCGAGCAGCCGCCGCAAATGACGGGCTCCGTCCCCGCAGTCGCACAATCTTCGAGCAGCTTGCGCAAGCCTCGCTCCACGGCCGCCACGGGATTTCCCTCGTTGGGCGTATAGTACGAGAAAAGGAGGTGCTTGTCCCGATCCATGGCCACGATCTTGGTGGTCGTCGAACCCGAATCTATACCCAGAAACATCTCCACGCGTCCCGCATGCAGCGGCGCAGGCGCCATCAGATGGTTGCCCTTGGATTTGCGCCACGCCTCCAACTCCTCGCCGTTGGGGAAGATCGGCGGCAGTGACGCATACGAGCGCATGCCGTGCGGGGCATTCTCAGCGATGTGGGCGTTCCACTCCGCAGCCGTCATGCACTGCTCTCCCTGAGCCATCAGCGCCGCGCCCCATGCCGGCAGCAGCTGGGCATCCGACGGAACCACCACCTGCTCGTCCGTCAGGTGAAGGTAGTCGATGAACGCCTTGCGCAGCGATGGCAGGAAGGCCAGCGGCCCGCCGCAGAAGAGCACCGGAGTGCGTATGTCACAGCCGTGCGACAGCGTTACAACGGTCTGTACGGCCACGGCATGGAATATCGACGCGGCAAGATCCTCGCGCGAGGCGTTCTTGGCCGCAAGATTCTGTATATCGGTCTTGGCAAATACGCCGCAGCGTGACGCTATGGGATAGATGTGTGTCGATTTGCGCGCCAGCTCGTCCAGACCCTCGGGCGTAGTGTTGAGCAACACCGCCATCTGGTCGATGAAGGCACCCGTACCGCCGGCACAGTTGCCGTTCATACGCATGTCGGGTGCGCCGCCGTCATTGAGGAATACCACCTTGGCATCCTCACCGCCGATGTCGATGATGGTAGCCGCCGCGGGATAGTACCGCTTCACGTAAGCCGTGGATGCGACCACCTCCTGTATGAAGTCGATCTTGCTGCGCTCGGCAATACCCAAACCGACGGATCCCGTAACGTTCAACCGCATGCGCCCATCCTTCAGACGCTCCCCTATCTCGGCAAATACGGCCGCAAGCGTCTGTGGTACATGAGCGTTGTGACGTTCGTATTTCGAATAACACACGTGACCCGCGTCATCCAGAACGACGGCCTTCACGGTCGTCGACCCGATATCGAGTCCCATCCTGTAATCTGCCATATATAAGATAATTTTATCCGTTTCAATCCTCTCTCGGCTGTGTGCAGCCCAATCAGCGCTGCCGCGACAAACCATCCGCCACGTCGGGCATTATGTTGACGGCCACATGCTGACTACGATGTCTGACACATGTGTCAGCATGCAAAAATAGATAAAATTATCCTACGATATTCACATTTAATAAGAATTTTATAGAATTATTGCAATGATACGGGAGCCCATACCGGCGCGTCAATCACCCATGTGGGAGAGTATCTCGCACGTGAGTTCGGCATAATGCCTGCCGATAGGTATCGGGGCAGCACGCCCCGCGATCTTGACTTCGCGTTTGGAGAAGTGTTCGACCCCATGCAGGGGGATTATGTACGAGCGGTGCACACGCAGGAACTGCGGCGAGGGCAGCATCTCCGACAGAGCCTTGATCCCCGTGCGCGATAGGACATATCCTCCCGATCGGCGCAATATCTTCACATAGTTGCCCATCGCCTCGACATACAGTATGTCGCCGTACGGTATCGAGATGTTGTTGTACTCCTGCTTGACGACCAGATTCTCCGTTTCATGACCGCGGCGTGCATCGATGCGTCGGCGCGCCTTGTCGATCGCCTGATCGAAACGTTCGTATGCGAAAGGCTTGTGCAGGAAGTCGACCGCATCCAGATCGAAGCCGTCAAGCGCATATTGGGCATGTGCCGTGGTAAAGATAAAGCAACACTCACACGGCAATGCTCCGGCAACATCCAAACCGCTGATGCTGTTCATCTCGATATCGAGCAGCACAAGATCGGGTTTCAACAGCCGTATCTGCTCTATACCCACACGCGGCTCACTGAAGGTCTTAAGGTCGATATCGCCGCGCCGCTCGCAGAAGCGGCTTATGACCAACAGCGCCAACGGCTCATCGTCGATGGCTATGCATGATATTCGCCTTGTCTTCATTGCAGCTTTATTGTCAGTAAGATATGAAATTTGTGATCCCGTTGCGACACGTCAAGCGTAAAGCGGTCGGCATAGAGCAGTTCGAGACGCTTGCGGCAGTTCTCGATACCTATTGCCGGCTCATTCTGCGGCGGGGTCTTCATCACGTCGTTCTCGGTCTCAAAACGCAGCGTCCCATCCTTGACGGCGATACGTATCGAAATGAGGCAATCCTCATCCGAGGAGGTGCCGTACTTGAAGGCATTCTCGACAAACGTGATCAGGATCATGGGCGGGATCTGTACGTCGCGCTCGTCCATCCTCACGTCAAATTCGACCCGCGTGTGGCGGTTCAGACGCAGCGACTGCAGATCGACATATTGCCGTATGTAGTCGATTTCGCTGCTGACGGGTATCGTGACCGAATTGGTGTGGGCATACATGTACCGCAATATGTTCGAGAACTTCATGAAGGCCGACTCGGTCTTCTCCGACTTGGTTATGACAAGGCCGTAGAGGGCATTGAGCGTGTTGAACAGAAAATGGGGATTGATCTGCGCCTTGTATAGCGCCAGTTCGGCCTTGTTCTTCTCGGCCTCGACCTGCTGACGCGATATGATCTGGTGGAAAAGCTCGATCGTAAGCTCAATCGAGAGGCTGAAACCGGTCACTATGAGGAAGAAAAACCACACCGTCTGCCGCCGTATTCGCTGACGCGTGGCCAGATCGAGTATGGCGTTGCGGTTGACGCTCTCCGACTGCGGGAAGTCGCCAACCAATATCGTGAGAAACACCAGTACCGCCACCACGGCCGCCACCTTCGCATAACGCCGCTGCATGATAAGCGACGGGATATTCGATTTGCGGTAGATGAAATAGAGCAGGTAGAGGTACGCCACGAACGTAACCAGAAACCACGCATTGTGGGCATACCACTTGTCCACCGGCACCAGCATGATGATTGCCGGCAATATGACCAGACAGAACAGCAGGTCGATGCTTACGGTTATTTTGGTCGATTTCATAACACTCGTCAAGGTATTCAGCCCATGTGCGGTACAGTCCGCACAATGGCCTCGCGAACAGAGATCAAAAACCAATTTCGTATGAAATTTCCATTCGCGTAAGGCAGCCGAACCAGATGCCGCATGACAAAGTTAATCTTTTGAATACAAATTTCCAATCACCCGGCGCACGTTAGACATCACATTTCGGCCGTCCGTCAACACATTTGTGTTTATTAATAGACTTTATATAGATTAATTTATTATATGACTCATTTTGTGCGTGATTCTGAAGTTGTGTAATCCACAAGCAATAAGAATCACCATATCTTCGAAACCGCA
>OJKC01000222.1_pt1 | contig 57632 bp, 41 predicted proteins | sample 1596401 | NCBI WGS metagenome assembly OJKC01 (sample SAMEA4350162, study PRJEB24818) | metagenome | biome: human; feature: gut; material: faeces | place: Denmark | collected 2013-09 | reverse complement strand
CGCTTTATGGGGTAAGGGGATTTTGTGTCTGCGACATTTCTGTTGTGCAAGAAATATGTACAATAAAATGAATTTTGTCGCTTTGCAAGCAAAATCCCACTAAACCCTATAGGTTGCGGATTTGAGGCTCTTCTAAGAAGAAAGGGCGAAGTTTGCTAAAAATTTTACCCCATCATTCCGAAATGGGGTAAACATAACGATTTGTTTACAACTCTTTTGAGATCGTTTTTATAATCCGCTTGTTGGCTTCATTGATGGTTGCTACGTCTAATGACTGCAAGTAAATCTGTGTGGTCTTATAGGAGTTGTGTCCCATGCCCTGGCTGATAGTGGCTATTGGGATGTTCATGTGCAAGGCTACGCTTGCCCATGTGTGGCGTGCCACATAGGTAGTGAGCGGTATCTTCAAGCCTACCTTCTCACCGATTTTCTTCAGGTTGTAGTTGGTGTTGTGCTCCACTTTGCGGTATGCCGTGTATGGAGAGGATTCCTTGCCTGTCAGGATGGGTAGCAGATAAGGGGAGTTCTTGGTCTGTTCGGCGTATTTGTCGATGATGGTTTGCATTGGTTTCATCCACTCGATATTGAGGTTTTGGTGGGTCTTGCGACGGTTATAGCTTACCAAGCTACATTTCAAGTCTGTCTTCTTCAGGAATGCCATATCCACGAATGCCATGCCTCGGAGATAGAAGCTAAGCAGGAACAGGTCTCGTGCCTTGTCAAGGGAGGAACCTGTTGGCAAGTCCAGGTTTTCTATCTTGCGAATATCCTTTACAGAGATGGCTCGTTTGGCAGTCCTCACGTTAGCGGTCTGCACGTGAGCAAAGATATCATTGGCTGGCGCATGGCCTGTTTCCACTGCCTTGTTGTAGAATGTGCGCAGGGTTCGCAGATAGAAGGACACGGTGTTTTGTCCGACACCTCTGTTGAACAGCCATGCCTGATACATTTCCATCATCTCGCTGGTCATTTGTGAGAAGGTGAGGTCTTCGTGATGACGAAACTCCATAAATCTGTTGGCGGCACTGACATAGTTGCTCTTGGTGCCGATGCACTGCATCTGCTCCTTCTTGGCTATCTGTTGGCGGAAGAAAGCAAAAACGCTCTGACAGGGTGGCAGCTGCTGTATCTCTTTAGCTATGTCGTCAATGGTATAAGGGATGCCCTTGGCATCCTTATCACGGATGATACGCTGCATCTGCTTCATCTCCCAATCTATCTGCGACTGGATGAGCTGTAGATGTGCCTGACGGTTGTTGCGGTTAGAAGCAATGATAGCCGACTTCTTGTCGTTCCACTCGTCCGGAAAGACATGATAGTCGGTACTCATCCAGCGCAGGCAGCGCTGGTGAATGAGGTGATAATACAATGTGCCTTCCGTTCCTGGCACCGAGGATGCTCTGAATTTTACTTTTACTGTTGCCATAATACTTTAATTTAAATGGATGAATTATTGTTTGCCATTTATTAAAGCATCGGCATGACCAAGTATATAATGTGTAAAAGTAGATGAAGTGAAGTGCTTTTGGTGATATTACCTATTATAGGTATAAACAATAAGAAGGGCTGAGTGTTTAGCTTTGCCCTTCTTCAATGTCTTATGGAGTATATTACACTTCTTGTGCAATAGGTACTCCTATACGATTGCTAATTGCTGTTTCTACAGCGTTGTATATGTCAGTCTCTTTGGTTTTTCTATTGAAACTATGAGAGAATAGGGAACAGAATTGTCCACATTGTCCAGTTTCCTTTCTTTCCACCATCCTTGACCTGGAAATACTACTATCTTGTCCATTTCAGCCAAGTCTGCTGCAGTACATTCAATCCAGTCGGATTGTACAGTGCCTCTTTCTCGCTTTTGCTGTTTCACGTTCCATCTGGTTGCATCGTTTTGGGTGGTCTTTTCTCCTTCTTGCCTGTTCCTACGACACAGAAACTCTTCTTCCGTTTCTGTTGCTGTCTTTAGGTCAAAGTGCAATGTAGCAGATGGGTAGCGGTACTTACTTGTCCTTCCGGCATAGCCAGGGGATGGCTTCACATAATATGATAAGGTGATGCGGATTCTTACGTATTCGTCTCCCATATCTTCCAACAGTTCTTTTGGCCATGGCAAATCGTAGTAGTGCATCTTGCCATATATGTTGCCACTGTCACCTTGTGTGTAGGGCTCCAGTTGATTCTCAAAAATATAAGTGGCGCATTTTTCGTTGCTATATACGGCTGCGTTCTCATCTGGAACGCCGTATCCGCAGAGTGTCATACGCTCTTCAACGTTATTTATACGCATCATTTCATCTGTCCATCGAGCAGAATGCACCATCAAGCCTCGGATGGAGAGCATTGACAGTTGCGGATTCTCCACTTTTATCTGTGCGGCAAGCCTTGCCGCCAATCCTGTAGCAGCACTTGTCGCATTGAAAGGTTCCAATGGCTCTTCTTGCTCATTGCTGGTTGTTACAAGACTCAGGTCGCTATGTGAGGTTTCTCTGAGCAAGTCATGATAAGCTACATTTCCTCCTTCCATCACAATTTCTGGCTTATTGCGCTTCTCATGCCATGGGTATGAGCTACATGAATATGGCGATACACCACCTGGGGCTGCCAATGGCTTGAAACTCTCATCGCCTACAAGAGTCTTTTCGGTATAGGCCCCTACAGTTAGGGCATTCCAAGCCTGTGCAGGGCTCTGCACTGCGTTTGCCTTACAGGATTCTATATAGTTGTTATGGTCTACATCGGATGTCTGTATGTTTCCTGCAGAAACCAAAACCAATCTGTCACATTGTCCCTGATGGTAGATGCTTTCATCAAGTGCTGCAGAACTGGAGGTGGCTATGCCGTTGTAGGCGCTTTCGTCTGTAATGGCCATGCATAGAATGGATGCACCCATATCCGAAGCTTTGCCTATGGCTTCTTCTATGACTGCTCCATAAAATTCCTTTGGTGTTTCATACCCAGCCTCGTAAATTTTAACCGACGACAGTGCATGATGCACAGCTACTGGTGTTTCTCGTTGGTAGGCAATATTTGTCAAGTCACCAAGCAGGGCTAATCCTGCCATACCAGTACCGTGGTCTGTCTTGTCGGTTGCTTCCAGCACACCAATGGCTACATCCATTCGCTCATCTGGCAGTGCTGGCTTTAATAGTTCGTGTGCATTGTTCACACCCGAATCCAATATGCCGACTATTACATCCGCATCTTCGTCGTAGGTAATTTCTCCTTTGATGAGTTCACTCCATTCTCTTTTCTCTGTGTTATTGCTTGTCAGAATGGATGGCTTATGATAGGGACGTATGCCTTCAATATATCCCAATGACAGTGGCAGGGTGCAGAGTTGTTGCTTGGTTGACTTAATCAACCATACATCAACACCATCAAAAAGCAAAGGCTCTGCCATCTTCTCTATGCCCAGTTGATGCAAAGTGTTCTCTATGCGCTCTTGGCTGTTTTCTTTGCTATGGCTCATCCACAATTCGTAAATGTATGAGCCTTCTTCTGGTATTGTGTCAAATTCTTCCGCTGACACGTAGAGTGTGCGAATGTCTGTTGCTTCTACACCATTGATAGGGGCGATCAACCTTTCATTGCATGGCTTTCCCTTTGCTGTGTTCTTGGAAGAATAGTCGTCAACTTTATTTTTAAGCCAATCCTTCTTGTCCTTCTTTACATATACAGTAACGTCAACATCATTTTCGTCTCCGTTGTCAGTTACTTTCATGATGGTTGCTCCTTTTGGACTGTCTTGTTTACCCAAAGAATCTGGTATGAAACTTTTGTCCATTTTCAAATCGACATAGATTCCGTTAGCCACAGGCTGTCCTTGTTTTTCTCTTTCTTCCAAATGAGTAACAATCTGATTAACCACAGCTACGTATTGCTCCTTTACCATACTTGCTTGTGCAGCTCTGTCTTTTGAAGGAAGGGTATGACCGTCAAAGCCCTGTTTCTGTGGTGAGAAACCACGGGCTTCGGCTATATTGTTGCTTAAAAAGAAATGTTTCTTATGCATATAGTTCCATTATTTAGCTGGTTTGACGATTTAACTGCTGACGCATATTCACTATGGTCTGAACCAGTGGAAGGTCTATCTTCCTGTCATTAAGTAGGGATTCCTTAAATATGTCTGAACAAACCATCTTGATTTCAGCATGGCTCATGCCATCAAACAAGGGTTCTGCAGATGAGAAATCCAAATCCTTTGCGGTATAGAGATATTCACGCAGCAATGCTAATCGCTGTTCTCTATCTGGCAATTTATACTCTATGACATCATCAAATCGCCTAAACATGGCTTTATCTATTGATTCTATGCTATTGGTGGCAGCTATGATAAAACTATCAGAATCATCTCGCTCCAACAGTTGTAGGAACGTGTTGAGTATTCTTCGTTGTTCGCCAACTTCGTTGTCCATTCCTCGCTGAGAACCGATGGCGTCAAATTCGTCAAACAGATATACAGCTGGTACTTCGTTGATAAAATCAAAGATTCTACCTAGTTTCTGACCTGTTTCTCCCATGAACTTGGTCACAACTTTTTCAGTTCGCACAACAAAGAATGGCAAATTGAATTCTTTTGCAAGGGCACTGGCTGTCATCGTCTTTCCTGTTCCCGATGCTCCATACAATAGGAGCTTTCGGCGATTTGCCAATCCGTACTTACTTAGGGTTTCTTTCTTTAGATATTCTTTGATGACTCTGTCCAGTTTCTCTTTCAACTCCTGACTGAGTACCAGACTTGTCATGTCATCATAGGTATCTACTTGCAGCAGCAAGTCATCTATATCCTTGTTTTTAGACACCAAACGTACCGTACCCAAGGATGTTTTCTTGTGGTTGAGCAATTCTTGTATGGTACGTGCTACTATGGCATGACCACTCCTTGCCTCCACAGCGGAAATCTGCAGGGCAACCTTTCTGAATTGCGTATCATCGTTGTTCAGATGATTTCGTATCAGAGATAATATTTGATCAGCTGTAGCCATTTTTCTGTTTATTTACATTTTTTGCTATGCAAAAATATGATTTTTTTTCCAGATTCACGAATTTTCACCTTGCAATAGACGTATATTTACGTTTTTTTATTACGTTTGTCGCAATTTTATTACAAATATGCGTATTTTTCATCTGCCACACTCATATTCCCGGCAGTTTTTTCTTTTTCTCATAATTTGTGAGTACTTTTGCAGAAGATTTACAAGTGGGATCCTCAATTACAGGCAAGACGAATCTACAAACATAAATAAGAGAGATGGGAAAAAGAAGATTATACATATTTCTCCATCAGCACAAAGGTGATGAAACCCAGAAGAAGGGCGTAGGTGGCTTGCTTCTGAAAGCCATGGGCATGGGTTTCGGGAATCATCTCATCGCTCGTTACATAGAGCATGGCACCACCGGCAAAGCCCAACATCACGGGGAGGAAGGTGGAAGAGGCTGAACCCAAACCGAAACCCAACAGAATGCCTATCACTTCGAGCAGGGCGATGAAGATGGAAATGAAGAAGGTGCGGACTGCTGTAACACCAGCCATCATTAAAGGAGCAATAATCACCATACCCTCAGGGATGTTCTGCAGGGCGATACCGAAGGATCCCCCCCACTCCGTTGCTCCCTCTGCCGAACAGACACTCACTCCAGCAGCCATGCCTTCGGGCAGTTTATGTAGGGCTATCGCCATCACGAAGAGCATCACCTAACTGAGTCGGGCATTATTGCGATGCTCCTCGGGGTCTAGTCCCGTGATATGATGAAGATGGGGAGTTACCAGATCCAGCACATTCAGAAACAAGGCTCCTGCCATCACGCCGATTACTACCAGCCACCAAAGACTGGTCTGTTCGAAGGCTGGCACTATCAGTCCCAACGTGGAAGCTGCCAACATGATTCCGGCACAATATCCCAACACGGCGTCGTTCCATTTATGAGGCAACTCCTTGACGAAGAATCCCAAAATGGCACCTATAATCGTGGCACCGCAAAGCCCGGCAGCACTAATCAATACGTTTGTCATAATCAATAAAATATATCGAAGTTATCCAGTTAAACACATGAAGATGCAGATACATCATAGAAGAAAAAAAAGCATGGACAACCCTCACAGTCATCCATGCCCATCTATTTCGTATCTGATCTATTCAGTTATTATTAATTATATTTTGTTATGGTGAAATTGGTGTTTTCCAATTTCACATCATCGCTTCTATTCCAACTTCTTATAACCGTAAACTGCGTTATTGCCCAACTGCTCTTCGATGCGGATAAGCTGGTTGTACTTAGCCATACGGTCGGTACGGCTCATAGAACCTGTCTTAATCTGACCAGAGTTTGTTGCTACGGCAATATCAGCAATTGTTGTATCCTCGGTTTCACCAGAACGATGGGAAGTAACGGTGGTGTAACCATGACGGTGAGCCATCTCGATAGCATCCAGTGTCTCGGTAAGAGAACCAATCTGGTTCACCTTGATGAGGATAGAGTTGGCAGCACCCATCTTGATGCCCTTCTCCAGGAACTTCACGTTGGTAACAAAGAGGTCGTCACCTACCAACTGGCAACGATCGCCGATGGCAGCAGTCAACTTCACCCAGTTGTCCCAATCGTTCTCGTCAAGGCCATCCTCGATTGAATCGATAGGATATTTGGTAATCAGTTCTTCCAGGAACTTGATCTGCTCAGCAGCAGTCAGTTTTTTACCATTAGGATCCTTCTTCTTGCCATCCTTCAACTGGCGGTAATCGTAGTACCACTCACCATTTTCCTGAACGGCAAACTCGCTGGCAGCACAGTCCATGGCAATCTTCACGTCCTTTCCTGGCTCATAACCGGCATCCTTGATAGCCTGGCAGATGCTGTCGAGCGCATCCTCAATACCATCGAGTGCAGGAGCAAAACCGCCCTCATCACCTACGGCAGTAGAAAGACCGCGGCTCTTCAGGAGCTTAGCCAAGGCATGGAACACCTCAGCACCCATACGGATAGCCTCCTTCTCGGAAGGAGCACCCACAGGACGGATCATGAACTCCTGGAAGGCGATAGGCGCATCAGAGTGAGCACCACCATTGATGATGTTCATCATAGGAACAGGAAGAGTGTAAGTATTGCAACCGCCGATATAGCGATACAATGGAATATGGAGATACTCAGCAGCAGCATGAGCCACAGCCAAAGAAACACCGAGGATGGCATTGGCACCCAGATTAGACTTGGTCTTGGTGCCGTCGAGTTCCAACATCTTATAATCGATGGCACGCTGCTCCAAGGCAGAAAAACCTACCAAAGCAGGCGCAATTACCTGATTCACGTTCTCCACAGCCTTCAAGACGCCCTTGCCGCCATAGCGGCTCTTGTCACCATCACGAAGTTCCAGCGCCTCGTTCTCGCCAGTTGATGCACCAGAAGGAACCGATGCACGACCAACGATACCTGACTTCAAAGAAACTTCAACCTCTACTGTAGGATTGCCACGAGAATCCAAGATTTCTCTTGCATGAACATTTTCAATAATCATAATACTATAATACTTTTAATTACGTTAAACATTTTTTCCGAGTGCAAATTTAGGTATTATCTGACAAATCTCCAAATTTAGGACATCATCAAAAGTAGGTATTCGCCCGAAAATACCTACATATAGGTAAGGAGAGGCATGGAAATTTGAGATGCTACCAAATTGTCATTTTATTTTAATTTTATCAATCAGTCCTTCGAAATCCTCCTTTTGCATAGCACCCATCTGCACAGATGGTTTGCCTTTCACGGGGATGAAGAGGAAGGTAGGGATGCTGCTGATACCGAAAACAGAAGCAAGTTCGGACTCCTGGTCGATATCCACCTTATAGAAATCTATCTTGCCGGCATATTTCTCGGCGAGAGATTCCACTACGGGAGCCATCATCTTACAAGGACCACACCAGGTGGTATAGAAATCGATGACGGCAGGACGGGAACCGGCAAAGACCCATTCATCCGGATGAGCCTCGTAATCCATAATTTTTTTTCTGAAATCAGATGTGGTGAGATATTGCACCTTGGCAGTTTCATTCTTCTCAGACTTCCCTACAGTCGTTTGAGGAGAAACAGCAGGTGCTTTCCTGTTCTGTGAACAAGAAACAAGAAATGGTAGAAATAAAATAGCCGCTAATATGATTTTCTTCATAGTTTTTCGTTGTTTTAATTTGAGAAGGTATGCCATTAGTCTATTACACACCCTCTTATTACAATTAATCACTATACACTAATCACTACTCCTAATCCTTCAAAGAATAAGTAACGGTAGTAACAACCCTTACCTTTTTAATATATGGAGTGTTGGAATCGCGGTCTTCAATAGAGAACTGGCCCTGGTCGGCATTCATAATCTTGTCTATCTTACTCTTGCTGTTCTCAGCAAACTGGGTAGCAGTCTGCTCAGCATTCTCTATCGCCTCCTGCATCATCTTAGGTTTCATCTGACGGAAGGCAACATACTCATACTTCACCGGATTCTCGTAACCACCATCCACAATGGCAACACCTTTCTGAAGCAGATTACCCTGACGGGCAATGATACTGCGAACCAGTTTCACATTCTTCGATGTAACCGTGATGATGGAAGTAATGTTATAACGATAGCCCTGTCGGTTCTCGCCATACCGTTCAGCATTGAGGTCGATGACCACAGGCGCATTCACGTTGATTTCATTAGTCTTTACACCATTCTCCACCAGGAAGTTTCTGATGGTTCTTGTGGTGGCATTGATTTTTTGATAGAGTTCAGGCAGGTCATTGCCTATTTCCTTGGAAACGATAGGCCACGTCACCTTATCAGCCTCCACCTCCTTTTCGGCAAGGCCTTTCACTACAACCTTTCGGTCTTTACTAATCACACTTTCAAGTCCCGACTTGATACAAAATCCAAGCACGATGATGCCGATGGTTAAAATCACGGCTTGCTTAATACCAGAATTGATGTTCATAATTAGTCCTCCATTATTAAGTTGTTAAAATTGAATTTCCATTCTATCTCAGATTGAGTTGCAATTTGAGTTTTCAAAGATACAATAAAAATATAGAAAAACGACACTTTATAATGATAAAATATGCTAAAACAGCCCATATCAACCCATAAGCACCATTTTTCTGCCCAAAAGCTTGCATATATTACCAAAAAAAACTATCTTTGCAAAAGATAGGCTGCACCTCAGCAAAATATTTCTAACCCAAAAACAATAAAATGGATTACAACATGATTGGGACCGCATGGTCGTTACTGCCTCCTATCGTCGCCATTGCTCTGGCGCTGAAGACGAAGGAGGTCTATTCTTCTCTTTTTATCGGTATCATACTGGGTGCCGTTCAATATTGCATTTCGATGGGAACAGGTTTCGACGGATTCCTCGTTCACCTGACAAACCACACTGTAGGTGAAGGCGATGATGCCAAGGCATACGGTTTGATACATTGCCTTTCCGACCCATGGAACGTGGGCATTTTGGTATTCCTGGTGGTATTAGGCAGCATCGTTTCATTGATGAACAAGGCGGGTGGTTCGGCTGCTTTCGGCCGTTGGGCTTCCAAGCACGTACACTCGAAGATTGGCGTACAGATTGCTACCATTCTGCTCGGCATTCTGATATTCATCGATGATTACTTCAACTGCCTTACCGTGGGTTCGGTGATGCGCCCTATCGCAGTGCGCAACGGTGTTACCAAGGAGAAGCTGGCTTATCTCATCGATTCTACAGCCGCTCCGGTCTGCATCATCTCCCCTATCTCGAGTTGGGCAGCTGCGGTATCGGGCTTCGTATCAGGAGGTGAGAACGGACTGGCACTTTTCTGCAAGGCGATACCTTTTAATTTCTACGCATTCTTTACCATCTTCTTTATGTTTGGCATCGTGATACTGGGCTTCGACTTCAAGGCGATGAGTAAGTATGATGCGAGACTGAAGGAATGGTACGAACGAACCAATGGCGGGAAACTCGATGAAGTGAGCGATACCAAACTGCAGATTGTTGAGCATGGTGTGGGAGCCAAACAGGAAGAGGATTCCAAGAACAAGGGAACCGTGAGCGACCTGGTGATACCAATCATCATGCTGATTATCTTCTGCATGGTGGGTATGGTATATTCAGGCGGATTCTTCGATGCCGATAATGCCAACTATCTCAATTTTGTGGATTCCTTTGCTGCGAGCAATGCCTCTGTAGGCTTGGTAATCGGTTCATTGGCTGCCCTGATTCTTACCATCATGATGTTTACCATTCGCAAGACCTTGCCTTTCGACGAAGCGATGAGTAGTCTCATCAAGGGTTTTGAGGCGATGGTACCAGCCATTCTGATTCTTACTTTGGCATGGACGCTGAAGAGTATGACCGACTCGCTGGGTGCGGCAGAATATGTATCATCGGTTGTAGCGAGCAGTGCCTCAGAACTTCAGATGCTTCTTCCGGGCATCATCTTCCTGGTAGCAGGCTTCCTGGCATTTGCAACGGGTACCTCCTGGGGAACCTTTGGTATTCTGATTCCTATCTGCATCGCCGTATTCCCTGGTGCTGATCCTTTGCGCATCATCTCTATCTCGGCATGTATGGCTGGAGCGGTATGTGGCGACCATATCTCTCCTATCAGCGATACCACCATCATGGCGAGTGCGGGAGCGGAATGCAAGCATGTACATCATGTATCATCACAGTTGCCTTACGCCCTGACTGTAGCCTGTGTGAGTTTCCTCACCTTCGTTGTAGCGGGATTCACTCATACGCTGGGTATGGTAACGAGTGCCATCATCTCGTGGATATTCGGTGTTGCCATGCTTGGTTTTGCTTTATTTTATTTAAATAAGCGCCAAAAAGGTAAATAGTTCTTAATTTATTTGTATATTTGAAATATTTTCAATATCTTTGCATAAGAAAAGCTGTACTCGGCAATTTGAAAGCAAGCTTTCATTGCGCTCGTTTGCATTTTCTTTGTACAAGAATTTAATAAAGAACATATTAACAACTTAATACAGAATACATTATGAAGGAATTAAAAGGAACAAAGACAGAGAAGAACCTCCAGGAGGCTTTCGCTGGTGAGTCACAGGCTCGTAACAAATATACCTATTTTGCAAGCAAAGCAAAGAAAGACGGTTTTGTACAGATAGCTAATATCTTTGAGGAGACAGCTGCTAACGAGAAGGAGCACGCTAAGTTGTGGTTCAAGTATCTGGAGGGCGGTGCTATCCAGGATACAGAGAAGAACCTGGAAGCTGCTGCCAATGGTGAGCACGATGAGTGGACCGATATGTATCCACGCATGGCAAAGGAGGCTCGCGAAGAGGGTTTCGAGGAGATTGCTGCTAAGTTTGAGATGGTTGCTGAAATCGAGAAGCACCACGAGGAGCGTTATCGCAAGCTCTTGAAGAACGTACAGGACAAGCTCGTCTTCTCTCGTGACGGCGACTGCATCTGGCAGTGCTCTAACTGCGGACATATCGTAGTAGGCAAGAAGGCTCCTGAGGTTTGCCCAGTCTGCAACCACCCACAGAGCTACTTCCAGATTGAAGCACAGAATTACTAATTCTTGCTTGAGACGAAATATCTAACAGAACATATATAAATAAGAGAGGGTGTGTCATGGCCTTATGACACACCCTCTTTTTTATGATTTAGCTTGAACCATTTCCAACATGATTTCTATCAACCTTGGAACACCATACTGTTCTACCTCGTCCTCTTTCACCCAGATATAATCATCAGGGAGCAGGGGGCGGGTTTCTGTTTCCTGCAGATAGAAGTCGGCAAGGAGGATGCGATGGGTAAGTACATGCTTCACATCCTTAGCCAGGAGAAGAGGATTATGGACAAAGGCAGGCAGTTGCGGAGCATCTGATGCGTTATATAGTTCCCACAATCCTTGCCAGATATCACCCTCACCGCGACGGTGGATAGCCACTTCGCCTTTACACCTTATATATATATAGGAGAGATGGCGCGTTTTCACCTTCAGTGTCTTGTTCTTCACCGGCAACTCCTCTACCCTTCCTGTTCTCAACGCCTCACAGATTTCGGCAAGCGGACAGACAAGACATTTTGGAGATTGAGGAGTGCACTGGATAGCTCCGAAATCCATCATACCCTGGTTATAGGCAGAAACAGGCGATAATGCTGTATCAGAAAGTTGCTGAGCAGACGAAGCAGGCAAGAGTGATTGAGCCAACGCAGCAAACTCTTTTTTTCCCTGCGTTGAGTTGATAGGAGTATCTATTCCGAAGTAACGTGAAAGAACCCGGTACACATTGCCATCTACTACTGCCGCCGGAATATCAAAGGCAAAAGAACCGATGGCTGCTGCAGTATAATCGCCCACCCCTTTCAGGGCTTTGATACCTTCAAGTGTATCAGGGAAATGACCGAGCTCTACTATCTGTCTGGCAGCAGTATGAAGGTTGCGGGCTCGCGAGTAATACCCCAATCCCTGCCAGAGTTTCAAGACATCATCCTCGCTGGCAGCAGCCAAGTCTTCAACCTTGGGATAGGTCTTCATGAACCGCTCCCAATATTCCCATCCCTGTGCGATGCGGGTTTGCTGAAGGATGATTTCGCTCAGCCAGATGGCATAAGGATTCTTGGTTTCGCGCCAAGGCAAATCCCTACCATTCTCACGAAACCAATGGATAATGACAGCCGAAAAACTATTCATAAAATTCAATGTTCAAATCTCAATGTTCAAAGTAATCACTGTTCCGGATATTGCTCGTAAATCTTCAGACCGAACTCATTCGCCAAGGCATAGGCATGCTCCATGATATCGGCGAGAATGTGCTCGTAATTCACCCATACCTTATCCTTAATGAAGAAATAGAACTCGATAGGGAGACCGCATTGCGTGGCTTCCATGTGGCGCACCATCAATGTGAGATCGGTATTGACCTCCGGACGCTGGCGCAGATACTTCTCCATGAATTTACGGTAAAGCTGGAGATTGGTAGGGGCAAGGGCTGCAGGATTCTTTAAATCCTCAATATCCTTCCCTTCTTGTATATCTTTATCTATCGCCTTCTGCAACGACTCCTTCAACTTAAACGAATCTTCGGTGGCGAAATGCTTGGCAAGCAGATTACGTTTTAATGTCTCATCCACCAGACGGACACTACGGAAATCGAAGTAAACCACGCGCTTCACTCTTCGTCCACCACTCTTCTGCATACCAATCCAGTTCTGGAACGAACCATTCACCAGGGTAATAGGCGAAATGGTAACGATGGTGTTATCAAAGTTGCGCACCTTCACGGTCGTGAGTGACATATCCTCAACGATACCATTGGCATCCACCGACTTCACCGTAATCCAGTCGCCCTTATGCAACATATCATTGCTGGTAAGACGCACACCAGCCGCCAATCCCGTGATGGTATCCTTAAAGACCAGCATCAGGACTGCCGAGGTAGCACCCAAACCGGCAAAGAGGGTCATCGGGTTCTTGCCCAACAGGATGGCAACCACCACCACGCCAGCCACAAAGAGCATCAATACCTTGAGAACACCGCAGAAAGTATGGAAATACTGCTGAGCCGACGAGCGTCGTTCCTGAGAATCCTCCAATCCTTTGAAAGACCCGATGAAGACCAGAGCCGTACGCACCGACATCACCACGATATAGATGCCCGTAACCCGCTCCAATATCTCCTTGAATATCGGATACTCCAGATAAATCAGCGGCATGAGCGACCATATCACCACAGCCGGCACAATATGGCAAGCCGAGGTGAGCACCTTCTTGTTCAGCAGAATATCATCCCAAGCGATAACCGTCTTATCAGTAATCTTACTGATGAGCGGAACCAGTATCTTGCGACACAGGAAATCGCTCAACATTGCCAAGAGGATGGCAGTAATGGTGAGCAAGATATGGCGCAGCATCGGCACGAAATCACCAGTGACTCCTGCCCATGTTATCATTTCATCTACAAACTTACGAATTTCCTCCATAAAACTATTAACTATCAACTATAAACTATCAACTAACGCTCACGGTTGGCAGAGCAAAGTACATACTTTATCTGCAAAGTGTCTGGCATTATTGCCATGCATGATACCATTGTTAATGATGGCGAAACAGAGTTCATGACCATTGGCTGCGGTACAGTAACCCGCCAATGAGATGATGCCCGTCAGCGTACCCGTCTTCGCTTTCACATTGCCATGCACAAAACTGTTTTTCATACGCTTTTTCAAGGTACCGTCAACCCCACCGATAGGCAGCGAATGCTTCAGATGGTCCATGATATTACCGTTAAGATAAGCATAACGCAGCAGTTTCACCTCCAGTTCGGCACTGAGATAATTATAGAGCGAAAGTCCCGAGCCGTCAGCCAGTTTATATCTTGCCGGATCGAGTCCTATCTTACGGATAAGCTGTCTTTCCACATTCCGGGCACTCTTGGCACTCGCCCATTTATTTCCCGTAGAAGCCGCAATCTGATAATACATGCTCTCGGCATAGAGATTATCACTCTCCTTCATCATCTTGTGCAGAATCTGATCCATCGTATGGAATCGGGTACAGACCGTAAAGGCACTCGCAGGGCAAGTCTTCTCTGAAGCCCCAAAGCAGGAATATTCGATGCCCTCCTCACGGAGCTTGGCAAGAAACTTATCCATAAAGATATCCTTGCGCTGGAACACCAGTGGCGAAAGCACCGGATTGTCATCATCCCAGCACCAGCCTTCACCCAAGAGGTCGGCATCCTTCAAAGAGCGGTCGGCATAGATGCTGCCACGGATGGTGTCAACACCCATATCCTTCAGACTATTGACAAATGCCGACATATCATCGCTGTTGAAACGGGGATCCATACCGCCTATACAATAGACATCACCCGTCAATACCCCATTCTCAATGGTACCGGTATATTTCAGAGTGGTTTTAAACTGGTAAGAACCGCCCAACTTATCGAGCGCCGTAATGGCAGTCAGGAGCTTCATCGTACTTGCCGGACGCATCAGCTGTCGTTCATTTCTCTGATAGATACAAGAGTCAGCAGACAGGTCCCAGACCATCAGTCCTACCTGTGATGTTTCGAACATCTTGCTTTCAAGGAGTTTATCAATACCCACCTTCACCGATTCCGGCCAAGGAAATTTCTGCGTCAGCGTATCCGCTGCCAGGGAGTCAACGAGTGTAGAGTCGGAAACATCCTCCTCATCAACCGTTTCTATTCCCTCATCTTCAATCACATTCTGGGCCTGCACCGGTACAGAGATCCATACCATCATCAGACCCAACATCATATATATTATCTTTTTCATCACAATCAGTTCACCTGAACTTAAAAGAAATTATTTATTTTTGATTCTCTCCATAAATGCCTCTTCATTATCCGGCTGAACGGTCACAATATTCTTATGCCCGTATTCGATAACCACACAATGGTCTAATCCGAAGAAAGTCTTGGCGATGTGTACATCAATGACATCACATAGCGGCACATTTCTGTTGGAAGAGAACCTGCCCTCATTGATGATGAGATATTCCATCTCCTCATCCAGGTCTATCGGTTTTACCATCTTGAAGGTATAGGTTGTATTCAGTATGCGCTCAATCATGCCCACGATGATGATAGCCACAAAGATGCCGATGATAGCCAGTTTGACCCAGAAGAAGTAGAGAGCCAGGATTGCGAACACCGCCACACCGATACGTGCCGTCAGCGTAAAGCGCTTATGAAAAGTTCTATCTGCCATAACTTTGATTTATTACCTTATATTATTGTCGTTTTTACGACCTTTTGATAGTCTAAAAGACTATATAACCTTAAATTTCGCTGCAAAATTACAAAAAATCCCTCTCTTATTACTCATTTTAAAGATTAATTATTACTTTTGCAACGAATTAAGAATTAATTCTGAGAGAATGGGGCTGTTTTATAGATAAAAACACCCGTTCTTAAAATTGAAATTAGATAAGAATAAACTCAATGGTTTATAAGTATGATTTTCTGATTATCGGCTCAGGAGTTGCCGGTATGAGTTACGCCCTGAAAGTAGCCAGAGCGCATAAAGGTAAGGTGTGTATGATTTGCAAGACCTCGCTCGACGAGGCTAACACGTCATTCGCACAAGGTGGTGTTGCGTCAGTTACCAACTTGGAAGTGGATAACTTCGACAAGCACATTCAAGACACGATGATTGCTGGTGATTATATCAGCGATTATAAAGCAGTGAAGCAGGTTGTCACCATGGCACCGGAGCAGATCAAGGAGCTCGTGCAGTGGGGCGTCAACTTCGATAAGCAGCAGGACGGCAAGTTCGACCTCCACCGTGAGGGCGGTCACAGCGAGTTCCGCATCCTTCATCATGCAGATGATACGGGTGCAGAAATCCAGCGCGGTCTGATGGAGGCTGTGCGCAACTGTCCGGATATCGATATCAAGGAAAATCATTTCGCCGTGGAGATTATCACTCAGCACCACTTGGGTGCCCGTGTTACCCGCCGCACTCCTTATATCAACTGTTACGGTGCATACGTATTGAATCCTGATACCCAGAAGGTGGATACCTATCTGAGTAAGGTTACCGTGATGTGTACTGGTGGATGTGGTGCTGTTTATCAGACTACCACCAACCCTGTCATCGCTACCGGTGATGGCGAGGCGATGGTATACCGTGCCAAGGGAACTGTAGCCGACATGGAGTTTGTCCAGTTCCACCCAACCGCTCTTTATCATCCGGGCGAAACCCATCCTGCCTTCCTCATCACCGAGGCGATGCGTGGATACGGTGGCATCTTGCGTCTGCCTAACGGCGAGAGTTTCATGGAGAAATATGATAAGCGATTGAGTCTGGCACCTCGTGACATCGTGGCTCGTGCCATCGATAAGGAGATGAAGATTCACGGATTGGATCATGTCTGTCTCGATGTAACCCATAAGAATCCAGAGGAGACCAAGCGTCACTTCCCTAATATCTACGCCAAGTGTCTGAGCATCGGCATCGACATTACCAAGGAATATATCCCTGTTCGTCCTGCCGCTCACTATATGTGTGGCGGTATCAAGGTAGATTTGAACGGCTGCTCCAGCATCAATCGTCTCTATGCCCTGGGCGAGTGTTCATGCACTGGTCTGCATGGCGGTAACCGTCTTGCCAGCAACTCGCTCATCGAGGCTGTGGTTTATGCCGAGACTGCTGCCAAGCACAGTCTGGAGCATGTGGATGAATACGACTTCAACGAGAAGGTACCAGCATGGAACGATGAAGGTACTTTGACCAACGAAGAGAAGGTGCTGATTACACAGAGCGTGAAAGAGGTGGGCGAATGCATGAGCAACTATGTAGGTATCGTGCGCAGTGATCTTCGTCTGAAGCGAGCATGGGACCGCCTCGATCTTCTCTACGAAGAGACAGAAAACCTCTTCAAGCGTGTAAAGGTAAGCAAGGAACTCTGCGAGCTCCGCAACATGATTAACGTGGGTTATCTCATCACCCGCATGGCGATAGAACGCAAGGAGAGCCGTGGTCTCCACTATACCATCGACTATCCTGTTCATGCTTACGACAAGAAGTAATCAAGAATTATCAGAATATTAAAAAGCTCGGATGCTTGTGATGCATCCGAGCTTTTTTTTATTTTCAAGAATTTGAGAATTAGAGAATTTTTCTTTCTACCTATTGGTTCTAGTGAATTTTCTTTTTATCTCGTCAGCGAGAACTTGATGCTCAGGCCGAAATCCTGTGTGGTGGTAGGATAACTGCTGCTCGAGAGGAGCGGGGTGTTGGTCTGACGGTCATAATAGAAACTCATGGTAAGGAGTTTGCTGAAGGTATAATCGGCAGAGAAACTCAGTTTCAGAGCATTGTTGCCGCTGCTGGCACTGCTTACCATTGAGGCTATATCACGAACGATGGCTGCCTGCTTGCGGAAACTGAAGTCAAGACGTAGATTCAGATCATGGTTGGTACCATTCTGAACCGTCTTGGTGGTCGACGCATTCTTATTGGCTGCATTCTTGTTGCCGCCCTTCGACTTGGAACGGGAGGCCTTGGCGCCCCAACCGAAAACATCGAAGTTGTTGATGCGGTAACCCATACCGATTACCCAGTCCTTACTCAATGCCTCGTTCAGCTGCACACTCGTCATACTGAGGTTCAATACACGGGTCTGGCGATATTCTGCCTTCACCGTCATATTATTGTTGAATGTGACATCCATACCCAATAATGGCGAGAACGACTCGTTGATACTTACCTGCGAAATGTTGAACATGCTACTTGGAGATGGATTGCCCGTAGTGGCATCACTCACGAAGCCGAGACCGTTCATATACTCCTGGAAGGTGCTGTAACTGTTGTAGCTGCCAACCGCAAAGACGCTTTTGTAAGAGTGGTTGATGTTGACACTCTTGAAGTGCTCGTTGAACCAAGGCAGACGTCCCAGTCCGCTGTAACGGATGGTCCAGTTTGGCAACATCCGGCTCAATGCCGGGAATACCGAAAGCGAATTGCCACCCATCGAGGTATAAGCCTTGAGGAAGGCAGGAATCATGACATCGCTGCTATACTGGTTGACCGGCGTGCGGGAAGCATCAAACTTGCCGCCAGCCAGAGCCGAACCTGTCGGATAAACGGTACCTGCATACTGCGCCTCTACCCTATCTCTGAAACCAGCCAGCGAGTTGACAAACTTCTCGAAGGTCTTGCTGCGATAACCCGAATTGGCATTGCCCATTCCCTCGAAAGCCGACCCCAGCGAGATGGTAGTCATCTGGAAGGCTCCACTCTGGGTAGTTGGCGTTCCTTCATACATATACTGTATGCTCTTCTGCGTGGTCCTGGTACGTGTGGCTGAGAGATCAATCTTGAAATCCTTGATAGGCTCCAGGGTGGCACGCAACGTAAGATTATCCGTTCTGCTGGTAGTAGCAGGTGTTGCGATACTGTCGTTGCAGAGCAGCCAGTCGTTGTTTCTAGCCTTCTTGATATAATCGTCGCCAACCATACCGAAGGCGAAGTCAAGACCCGGTGCCATCTGTCCCACCTTCTTCTGTCCGAAGGCATCACCCACACTAGGCAAGAAGCCCGGCAGGGTGAGCTGATAGCTGCTGCGATAGTTGATGCTCACATTGCGCACCATCATTGCCAGGCGACTAGCCAACTGCAATCCCTTATACCATTTCTTATCATCAAGCGGTTCCTTAGCCAGTACGGAGAGTTTCACCTTCATGGCAGTATCTACCTTTGAGATGATTCTGATCTGGTTATTATCCACCTTTTTATATTTAAGCGGGAACACTTTGCCGTCTTCCGTCTTGGCATTCACAATCAGTCGCTTGGTATTCTTACCGTGGCGTATCTTGAATGTGGTATCAGGCAGGAGGGTGATTTCCCGTTCGAAGGCACGCTTGTTCTTAGGCAGCGCCTTCTTCGGATCAGCCGCCTGTTCCTTTGCTTCCTGCTTCTTTTTCTTTTTTTCCTGCTTCTTGCGCTGCATCTGTGCCCTACTCTGGGTACGGTCAAACTTATCGTTTACCTTCTTCAGGAAAGGCACATGGTTGTAGAGTTTCACCAGGTTGAAGTTTCCGTTCAATGTCAGTTCGCGCTGGGTATTGATGGTATTTCCATACGAGTTGCCCTCCTCATCCTCTGTACCGCGCTCCCAAGAATAGTTGGCATTGTAAGAGGCATCGCTGTTCACCCAGTCGAAGACAGGCAGCAGATTGAGAGGCAACCTATAAGATGCCTGGAAATTCTGACTATAGTCGAGCGGTGCACCCCAGTGGCGGATGCTGGTCCATACGGAGTCCTTCCAGGCATGATACTGGTCGGCATAAAGATCCTTGTTGACCGGTGTATAAGGTTCCTCTATCTGTGCATGGGTAGCACTCTGGAAGTTCATGTGCAGGTTCTTGGTCAGATCCCAGTTGATGGAGAACTCACGGTTCCAAAGGAACTGTTCACTGAAAGTGAGCGGCAACTTGGAGTCTACTCCGGCAGATCCACTCATCAGGGTTTCCATATCGCGCTCCTGCAACTCGTAGTAGTCGCGCGTCATCTCGGTATTGAAGGCTATGTTCTGCGGCAGCCAGTTCAGTCCGAAACGTTTCAGTATGTCGAGCCACTTACTCTTGTTCTTCAGTCCCTTGAATGGTTCCCATGCCTTATAAACCGGGCTCCACGAATAATCCAGGGCTCCTCGCCAGTTGTCCTTGCGCTCATACATCGTCGTTTCACCCGTAGTATACTGATGCTGATGACTGTAGGTGAATGAGAAGTTGGCTGGATCGTATGGCATCGGATGGCGCTTGGTAGCTATACCCACCCGGGCATTCGAGATGGAGAAGTTGGTCTGCGTAATCTTAGTGGCAGCGATATTCTCGATAGAATCGCGCTCGTGCTTAGAGCCGGCAGCATCGAGGGCATCCTTCAACTCCATATCGGTATCCAGCGGATTATACTTAGGAGTGGTCTTCTCCTTGGTAACACTATAATATAAAGGTATGCTCACCTTCGCCTTGTCAGGGAAGAACTTACCCATTTCGAGCGATGTGGTCACACTGTAGGTACCGTAATTATCGGTGGTGCGACTTGCCACGCCATCTTCCAGACCGCCGAATCCCTCGCTGATGTATCTGCCGGTGGCATTTACGCTACCCAGATCGGAGAGTTGTATGTTGAGGTTGGCATTGGCAGCCCAACCACCCGAATTATTATGTTCCTTGAGTCGGAGTTCGTTTATCCATACCTCACCACTCTTGATGTCGGCAGAATTGTTTCTCACACCCAGCATCATGGTCTTCACCTCGCCGAGACTCGGATTACCCACGATGGTAATCTTGTTCTGCGGATGTTCTGCATCCATCATGGAATAAGGAGCGAGATAAGAAGCCACACCCTGTGCCTTCGCCTTGTTACGGTTTTTCTTCAATGCCGTAAAGACACTCAGCGGCACATCGAGCATATTCTCCTCAGGCCATACCGCCTTACAGTCGGCAAGCACATAGCGGTTGTAGTTGGAGCGTGGCTCGGTGAGCTTCAGTGGGATTTCATACTCGTAGTAATTGTTCTTGTAATCGCTACCCAGACGGATGAAGACTGAGAGATCACCATCCTGCAGACGGGTAGTATTCTGCTCCAGGGCATTGGCATGGGCAAACATCTGGATGCGCTTATACTGGCGCAGATCAAGGGTAGAATTCTTATAAACCGCCTTCGCCTCGCCTGTGCTCATATTCTTGACCACCAGACTCAACGCTTGCTCGTTCGCCTCAACCAACTGAGGCTGACTAGGATCCTGTTCGCGCTTGATACCCGGAGGCAAGACATAGTTGACCGGTGTCTTCTCGCCGTTCTCCTCCAGACTCACGCTGCTTGCGTCGAGGGTTCCGCCACTGGCTGCGCCGAGCGGCTGATCATAGGTACGCCACTTGCCCATCACGAGGTCGAAGGTACCGAAACGCAGCACGATAGGTTTCTTGAAACCGGTGAGGAACATACGCATGAAGCGGATGCTGGAGAAATCGTTGATGTTGCCCTGACGGCTCTCAAACTCATCGATAGGTATGCGGAACTGATACCAGGTAACGGTAGACTTGGTATTATCACGCCAGGTCTGGCTGTATTCACGCTTATCTACAATATGATTATTACCCACCACGAGATCTTCCGGACGGATGCTGACACGGTACTGGAAGTATTTCTCATATTCGTTGAGCGTATAATCCTGGTTGATATCCTCGACATCCGGCGTTGACTTATAAGAAGTATCATAGCTCTCAGAACGGCTGTCGCTGTCAGGCGAGTTGCCCTGAGGATTGTTGATATACTTATATCTCTGCAGGATTGGAGCACGCATCTCATCCCAGTCGGAACCGCGGAAATAGTGGTAGTCATCACGTGCCGGATCGGCAAAGATGCTGTCGAACACCGCCTGGTTCACCTTGCCCTGAATCTGGTCGAGATAAGCACTCTTGTAGAATTCCTGCTCCTCGGCATCAGTCAGTCCGTTGAAACCCACATCCTGCAAGGCTCTGCTGCCACTGGTGGTAGCAAAGGCATAGGTCACGGTGCTCTGGGTAGGAATCTTACCCCACTGGGTATAGGTGTAGCTCTTGCTGCCATCTACCGGCATGCCACTCTCATAGAATTTCTTGCCATCACGCAGGATATCCTCGCTCACCTCGCCCAGGTTGATGTAGAAATCGCCACCGTAATCGGCAGCATCAGCCTCTTCGCGAGAATAGATGAACGGATCGAGCATCCAGAACTCGATGTATTCGATGTTTGCCTGCTCGAAATCGTTGGTATCCAGTTTACGCATCATTCCGCCCCAGTTGCGCTGCGGATTCTGCAGAGTTCCGTCTGCCTGCAAATCTGTTACATTGAAGTTGTATGGTCCCGGCTCACTTGGATAGTAAGCCAGATTGAGTACATTCAGGGTATTGGTAGCGCCCTGATAACTGCTCTGGTCGCGCAATGGGAAGAGCTCCTTGGTATAGACCTCGCGAACATAATGGTTACTCAACTGCTTGAGGTCGCCCTTGATATGTCCCGGAGTGAGCGAACTTCCACGGCGGGTGAACAGCGGATCGATGGTATACCAGGCTAGGCGCGAACGGTGGAAACCGCTGCTCAGACCGGTCTTATCGCTGTAATCGTCCTTGAAATTGAGCGAAGGCACACTGGATATAAACCAGGAGGTAGGAGTAGTTACATCGATGGTAGTCTTCGTACCCTCGAAGTCATCGATATAAGATGCATTGTCCTGTGTGCCACCAGCCTCACCGGCAATGAGCTGGGCAAATTCTCCTGTAAAGGATATCTGCGATGGCTGGGTGAGGTGCAGGAATGGTATCTTGTCAAGCACATTGGTGAGCCACTGACTCTCCTTGCGCCAGTTGAGATTGATACCCCAAAGGGTGTTCTTCAGCGGTTCGGAGCCCATGGATACCTTGGTGGTAAGCGCCTGTTCGGAGAGGTGCTGGATAGTACCGCTCAACTGGAAGTTCTTGGTAAAATCATACTCCCAGTTCAGTCCGAACATCGTTTTTCGCGTTTGTCCGAAATCGGTATTACTCTCCAGAGAAACGTTGACAGCCGTACCGGCATCAATGATGCTCTGGTTCAGGATGGTCACCTCGCCGGCACTGTAATCTACCGAATAGTCGGTGCCCTCTTTCAGGGTGATACCGCCTGCCGTAACGACCACCGAGCCCTGTGGCACATTGTAGGCATCGAGCGAGATGACATTGGCTGCAGAGCCCTTGAACTGTCCCACAATCTGATACTTGTTCTTCTCGGCAATCTGCTTGGCTACGGTCTTCGTACTGTCATAAAGTTCGGTAAAGGCATACTTTTCAGCCTTGTCGGCAGCCACGCCCCGCTTGACCAGATAATCACGCATATAACTGCCGAAAGGCTCTACCTTCGGAATGAACACGCGTCCGTTAGAGATGGTATAGCCTTCTACATAATCGAAATATCCATTGCTGTGTGCCTTGTTGTTGTTATCCAGACGGTCGGCGCCCAGCACACGGATGATAGGCTGCTTCTTCACCTGCTGCTCAGGGATATAACTGAGATATACGCCGGTGGTATCGCTCTGGTATTTCACATCCAGGCGGAACTTCTCCTTCTCTACGGTAGAAGCCAGATAATAAACGTTCTTCATCATCAGCCCCCAGTTGCCCTGTCGCGGATTGTTACTGGTATTCTTGAGCGATTTCACGAAGAGTGCCTGCTTGGTATCGCTGAGATCGGATGCAAACTCGCCCACCTGATAGGTAACACCTCCCGATGTATACTCATAGGCTACAGCAAGTACCTGGTCGGTCTGCAGACTGGTTTTCAATGAGATATAACCCAAGGCGGTATTGACTGTATACTCAGAAGAATTGAGCAGACGGGCACTCTCCAGTTTCTCATAATCGGCTCCACCAACCAGTCCGCCTCCATCGAGAGTGGTTGCAGCCTGGTCGATGTCACGGGCAGCAGCATATTGGCTGTTCATCGCAGCATACTCAGTATTCGCCTGGTTAGAAGGCACCTGTCCGCTCGCCGTCCACATCGGGTTGCTCAGTTTCTGGTTCTCGCCCAGGTCGGTCAGGGCTACGATGTTTCGGGTATTGGTGGTATTGCCGGTTTTGTTGGTAACCCACACCTCCACACGGTTGATGGTGATGCCCGTGGTGAGATTAGGAAGTTTCTGCATCCAGGCATCATAATGATTTCTGAAATACTGGGAGAGGAAGAAGTGGCGGTTCTCCTCATAATCGGCTACATTCAACTCGAAAGGAGTGAGCTGTACACCGCCCCTGGTAGATACGCTCTTCGATGCACTTTTCTTCTGCGAAGCCACCATCTGCAGCTTGAGTTTGCCAAACTGCATATCGGTTCTAACACCAAACAGACTGCTGGCGCCTTTGATGAGCGAAGAGTTGGAAGGGAAGGAGACATTGCCCGCCTCAACGAGTTTGATGATTTCATCTTCCTTGCCGTCGTACTTCAGTTTCATGTTCTGTGCATCGAAATCGAAGGTGGCATCGGTGTTGTAATTCAGGTTCATGTTCACCTTATCGCCCACCTTTCCGTTGACGTTGAGATTGATTTTCTCATCAAAATCCATCATCGTCGTCTTTCGGTTTCGGATAGGCAACGAAGGATTGTCGATGCTCTTCTTGTTGATACCGAACTTAAGTTCGGCAGAACCCTGTGTCTTCACTCTGATGCCACCAGGACCGAAGATTTTCTCTGCAGGTCCCAAGTCGAAGTGCATATCTGAGAAATCGAACTTCTCCTTGCCTTTTGCCTGGAAGATTTCATCGTTCTGCTTGCGGAAGTAGCTGTTGCGCTGCTGCTGTTCGGTCCATGCAAGATACTCTTTCGGAGTGAGCATGATAGGAGCCGAAAGCCAGGTTGAGCCCATGCGGTTGCCGATGATATAGCGGTCGAGGGTATCGTTGTAGACTACCTGATATTGCAGATTATCAGGACGTTTCAGGTCGAGCGGACTCTGATAGAGGTCGCTCAGGGAGTAAGGTTGGGTGCGCTGAATCTGCCAGCGGGTATGCAGCAGCGAATCGGGAATGGTATCTTCATCGAGCTGCACGGGCTGGGCTGTGCTGATATGGTTTTTCTTTTTATCGTCCTGAAGTTGAGGCAAAGCTATCGCATAGCCGAAGGTTGCCACCATCAGCCAAGCCAATAGAAAAGATATGAATCTTTGCTTCTGTTTCATCGACAAAAAACTCCTAACTTATTTGATTTGCTTCAATGCCAGTTTCACAACCTGTTCTACCGGGAGATCAGGCTGTGCCTTGAGGATATCTACTACTACCTTGGCAGATGGTGCCGGCGAGAAGCCGAGCATGGTGAGGGCGCTTACCGCCTCATCCTTTACGTCATTGTTTACCATCACCACATTGCCTCCGCTGGCTGGCAGTTCGTCAGCAATGCCGAGGCTCACGATTTTATCTTTCAGGTCGATGATGATTCGCTGTGCTGTCTTCAGTCCGATACCCTTCACGGTTTTCAGCACCTTGTCGTTACCAGTAGAGATGATTTCGCAGAGTTCGCGTGGCGAGAGTGAAGAGAGAATCATACGGGCTGTATTTCCGCCTACTCCAGAAACGGTGATGAGGAGGCGGTAGAGTTCACGTTCCTGTTTGGTAGCAAAGCCGAAAAGGGTGAAAGAGTCATCTCTTCCACCAGCCACCAGCACTTCGTGAACATAGAGTTTCACTTCCTGTTTGCCCTGAATGGCAGTATATGTATTGAGCGATATATTGAGTCCGTAGCCCACTCCCGCAGTCTCAACAATAGCCAGTGCAGGTGTCAGCTCTGTCAGATCGCCATGAATATATTCTATCATTTTCTTTTTCTCCTAATTAAATTAATATATTAATAACGTGCGAAGGGCGGGATTATTGTAATAGAATTCCATAAAATTACGTCCCGACGTAGCATGTCATACGTCCCGACGCAGAGCCAGAGACGTCGGGACGCAGCAAAAGCTACGTCAGGACGTAATTCTAAGCACATCGGGAGGTATCGGAAAGGGAATGTATGATGTTTCGCAACAAAATAACGAAACTGTAAGGCTCTTGCTACAGATACCTTACAAATCTCCGCTTATTCATACCTAAAAACTATGATTTTACTACTTTTTGCAACTTTTATGAGTTAAAATTCTATTAAAACGTCACGTATTTCAAGAAAAAGCTATACTTTTGCAACCGGAAATAGAATGAAGAGCGGAAAACATATCCGTTGGATGACTAAACCGCAACAAATAAAAGAAATTAAAACAACAAAATAAAAGAAATAAGACAATGAAGAAATTTAGAGCAGCCGTAGTAGGATACGGCAACATCGGTAAGTTTACTGTTGAGGCACTCGAAGCAGCTCCTGACTTTGAGATTGCAGGTATTGTACGTCGCCAGGGTGCTAAGGACAAACCAGCTGAGTTGGCAAACTATGAAGTAGTAGATGACATCACCAAGTTGAAGGATGTAGATGTTGCTATTCTCGCAACCCCTACCCGCTCTTGCCCAGAGTATGCAGAGAAGATCGTTGCCCTCGGTATCAACACCGTAGACAGCTTCGATATCCACACCAGCATCCTCGACTACCGTACCAAGCAGATGGAGAACTGTAAGAAGGCTGGCAAGGTAAGCGTTATCTCTGCTGGTTGGGATCCAGGTTCTGATTCTATCGTACGTGTTCTGATGGAGAGCCTTGCACCTAAGGGATTGACATACACCAACTTCGGTCCTGGTATGAGTATGGGTCACTCAGTTTGTGTTCGTGGCAAGAAGGGCGTAAAGGAAGCGCTCTCTGTAACTATCCCATTGGGTGAGGGTATCCACCGTCGTATGGTATACGTAGAGTTGGAAGAAGGTGCCAAGCTTGAGGATGTAACAGCCGAAATCAAGGCAGATCCATACTTCGCTCATGATGAGACCCACGTATTTGCCGTAGCATCTGTAGATGATGTAAAGGATATGGGTCATGGTGTGAACCTCGTTCGCAAGGGTGTATCTGGCAAGACCCAGAACCAGCGTTTCGAGTTCAATATGAGCATCAATAACCCAGCCCTCACCGCTCAGGTATTGGTTAACGTGGCTCGTGCTTCATTCCGTCTGCAGCCAGGTTGCTACACCATGCCAGAGATTCCTGTCATCGACATGTTGCCAGGTACCCGTGAGGAAGTCGTTGCAACACTCGTATAAGACTTTGAACTTTGAGGTTTGAACATTGAACTTTATGATTAGTTTAACTGGTTCAGATTCAAAGTTTAGCAAATAATAAAGGCTCGCAAGAAATTTCGATTTCCTGCGAGCCTTTTCCATTCAACTAAAACCACTTATAATAACCCTGTCATATACAATGGCAAATAAGTAATCCCCTCCTCTACTTTCAAATCAGCCGTATGCAAAACATACGGAGTGGCCAGATAACTATCATATTTAGCGATGCACTTTTTGAGAGAAGTGAGCGTGTATCTATTAGTTGACTTCACTTCTATCGGTGAAATATTATGCTTTGACGTTATTGTATCTTTGGCTATCAGGAAATCCAGTTCCATCCTTTCTTTGGCATCATCCTTACTATATTTGGAAAAGAAATACAGCTTATGCCCTGCCGAACGTAACATCTGAGCCACAATATTCTCAACTATCATTCCGCCATTGAACTCCAGTTTATCTACCAGAAGCTTGTTATATAAGTTTTCAGATACTATCGTATTTTCATTGAAAGCATGACTGATGAGCAAACCCGTATCAGCCATATAGCATTTCAATGTCGTATCATCGGTATTCATTCCAAGACCGATGCTTGGCTCTGTCGTATTATAGGCCATATTGACTATCATGGCATCTGCCAGCCAAAAGAAAGCCGTTTCATAATCCCGCATTCTCGCCCCTTCTGTAAGTGCTTTCAACATAAATTTCTTCTCATGTTTTTGAAGTTGAGAAGGAATTGTATCAAAAATCTGGGTAACTTTAAATACATAAGTTGAAGCATACTTTTGAATATCATTACGATATAAGGTAAGAATTTGTCGCTTCACACGATCCACCTTATTGAAATCTCGAGTTTCTACAAATTTAGCTACAGCCTGTGGCATTCCTCCAACAATAAGATACTGTCTGAAATAGTCCATTGCCATGCGATGCATCATCTGTCCCATCTCATGCTTTTTCTGAAAGTTCATTCGTATAAGAGGCATCAAGGTTTCATTGTTCAATGCCCACAAGAACTCCTCGAAATCCATAGGATACATCAATATTTCTTCCTCCTCAGAAGGAATCATGATATCCTCAACGTTCTTTTTGATAGAAACAAGCGAACCAGTCTCGATATAATCGTAGCGTCCATCTTCAACCAGATACTTGATAGCAGTACGAGCCCGAGGATACAATTGCACTTCATCAAAGATAATAACCGATTCTCTTGGATATAGAGGTGTATTGGTGAAACTGCTCAAATACATAAAGAATGTATCCAAGTCATCCAGGTAGGTTTCGAACAAGGATTTTATGTTCTTTCCTATCTTATTGAAGTCAAGCAAAATATAACTCTTGTATTCTTCTTGAGCGAATTCCTTTACGATATAGCTCTTTCCTACTCGGCGGGCACCATTGATGAGAACAGCACTTTCTCCGTTCTGTTCTTCCTTCCATTTCTTGAGTTGATCATATACTTTTCTTCTCATAATTTACACCTATCCTAGATTAATTATATCGGATAAATACACCTATCCGCGATTAATATTTTCCGTTTCTTACACCTATCCGCGATTATCGGATAGCACAAATACACACATATCCGCGATTATCGGATAGCACAAATACACACATATCCGCGATTATCGGATGGTGCAAATATACACATATCCGCGATTATCTCCAAGGAAAAGCCAGTTTTTTAATATTTCTTAATCTTAAAAGGCTCGCAAGAAATCGAAACTTCTTGCGAGCCTTTTTAGTATCTTATGCCTTGAGCTTTTTATTTCAAGACATAAGCCGAATGAATATGTGCACACGCTTTACTCTACTGCAGTTGCACCCTGTCCGGCAACCAATGGCCAACCTGGGTTCTGGTAAACTACAGATGTGGTAAGATCGGTCTGGTCACCCGCTGCTGTCTGACGGAATACGCTCTGTGCGATAGGAGACAGATAGTGAGCAGGAGTAAAGTGATAACCATCAAATACCTGGTTGTTAATCTTGGAAATCTGGTATGGACGGATATAGTCGCCACTAATGGTCTTATCACTCATATTACCCTTACCTCCTTCAACATCTACGATAGCGAGGTTGGTTTCACCATCGAGCCATGTGCCCTCGTAAACAGTACCCCAGTACTTCATACCTTCAATCTGGTAACCGTTTACCTGGTCGCAAGCACGCCAGCGGATCAAGTCCTCCCAGCGGGAAGCCTCACCGATGAACTCGTCACGACGCTCACGACGGATGTTGTAAGTAGTAGCATCAACCAACTGACCATGAGAGTAAGCACCGAAGTCCCACTTAGCCTCCTCCTGCATGTTGGTAGCTGCGATGGTCTTGTTGTAATCAGGATCTACCTTGGCACGGGTGCGGAGAGCACGCCAGTACTTATCAGCTGTGGCGTCGATAGTATTGTTCTTCAACCAGGAAGCCTCCATGTAGTTGAGGAGAGCCTCTGTGCCACGGAATACAATGCTACCACTCTGACCATAGTCGTGGTTGAGCTGCTGCAGAACATCATAGTTCTTACCCTTCTTCACAGCATAACCGGTAACGATACGAGTCTCATTGTTACCCTTTACTGTCCAAGAGAGATCAACGGTATTAGCACCATCACTTGTATAGTTCTCTACAGAACCATCCATCTTGGTGAATATCTGGATACGAGAGTCACGATCCTGGAGAGTAGCCTTGATGCCCTGGTTCTCCCACTCAGGGTTGTAACCTGAACCTGCTGCATAGATAGGAAGACCGTTGCGCATGAGGAATGAGTTAACCAATCCACGTGTCCAACCAGTACCACCACCATTACGCTGGAGCTGCATCTGGATGTTGTGAGTTACGTTAGCCTTGTCCTTATCGAAAGCACGGTACATCAAAACCTCGCTATAGCCACTCATATCCTTGTCACAGAACATGGTGTAGTAAGGATTGATACTTGCCAAACTAGCATTCTGTCCCTCTGGAGTATCCGTATTCTCTACAAGGTTATCAACGAGCTTATCACCCAATTCCTTAGAAGACTTCATAGCCTCATCGAGGAAGTGATTGATGGAAGAATCGATGTCAAATCCCTGGATATCCTCAGCCTTGCCTGGCCATCCTGGACCACCTGGCACAAACGCAGTACCCTTGTGATACTTCTCCCATGTAGCCTCAAAGAGAGCTGCACGAGAACGGAGCAGGAGGGCAGCATCGCGAGAGATGCGGTTCTTGCCACCAGGGGCAGACTCCATCAACAGACCGAGTGCCTTATCAAGGTCGTCGAGAATCTGCTGAGCTACCTTATAACGTGGCTGGCGCTTTGAAGCCTCAACAAGAGTCTCCTTGTCATCAGGAAGCGCTGTGAGCACGATAGGGAAATCGCCAAGAGACTGCAACTTGTCCAAATAAAGGTAAGCACGGAGGAAGTATGCCTCACCAATGTAGTGGCGTACATGAGCCTCAGCACCACTAATCTGCTTAGCCTCGAACTTTGGCAGTACCTGATCCAGGAAATAGTTCACCGAACGGATGTTGCCGAAATCCCAGGCACCGCCACTCTGACCTACTTTCCAGTTTCCAGGAACCCAACGGCTAGAATAACCGGTTCCCGCCTGGTTATCAGTATCATTATCGTAAGCAAAGGTACTCATACCATAGCTACCAGGAGCAATACTTGTCAATACACCATAGAGATTCACGGTGTAGGCTGCCAGGTCGTCTGCGCTAGTAAAGAAAGACGCAGGTGTCACGTTGCTTTCAGGCTCCTTGTCAAGATAGTCATCGCAACTTGTCAGACCGAGCGTCACGCCCAATAAGAGCATTGAAATATATTTAATTTTCATAAATTGTTTCCTTTCTATAATCTAAATGATAAGTTAGAATGTTACACTAAGACCGAATGAGAATGTCTTTGACAATGGATAGGTCTGACCAATCTTACCGCCATCATAACCTGCTCCAATCAGCTCTGGATCACCAGCCTCTGTGAAGTTAGTGATGGTGAAGAGGTTCTCTCCAGATACGAAGAAGCGAAGATTCTCAATATAAGCCTTGCTTGTGATTGACTTTGGCAAGGTATAACCGATGGTGAGGTTCTTCAAACGACCATAAGCTGCATTCTGCAGATAACGGGTCTGAGTCTGGATGTTGCGGTCACCACCCCAGTCAGCACGTGGGTAGTATGCACCCTTGTTATCCTCACGCCAGTAATCCTCGTGGAACTTGAAGCCGGTAGCCTGCCACTTACCCTGACCGATAGCACCCCAGAATACAGCACCACCTGCAGCGTAGTCACGCTTGAGGGTTCCCTGGAAGAACACCTTGATATCAAAGCCCTTCCAAGCTGCATCGAGGTTCAAACCAAAGTTATAGCGAGGAGTAGAGTTACCGATAATTCTTCTATCACCAGGCTTGCCGGCTGTATTCTCGCCTGTATTTACCTTACCATCACCGTCAAGGTCGGCATACATGATATCACCTGCTGTCCAGCCGCTTCCGAGTGCGCTCTGGTCAACCTTTGCGAGGTGTGCATCCATTTCTTCCTGGCTCTGTGCAATACCGATTGTGGTAAAGCCCCAGATGTCTCCGAGCTTAGCACCTTCGTAATATGAACCGAGGTTCTTAGATGGGTTAGGATACTTATCGATGACCACCTGGTTATCACTCAATACGAGAGATGCACCATAGCTTACCTCACCGATTACGTCACGCCAGCCAATCTGGAGATCCCAACCCTTAGATGTCATACCAAGGTTGTTCACCTTTGGAGGATTGGCACCGAGGATAACAGGCAACTCAGGAGCAGGACCTACCATGTCGAATGTCTTGCGCTGATAGTAGCCGAACGATCCGGTGAGGCGGTTATTGAAAGCACCCCAGTCGAGACCGATTTCCCATGTACGGCTCTTCTCCCATGTAAGAGTAGAAGATATGAGACCTGGCTGTGAAGCGGTATTTGGCTTAGCGCCATTGATCAACCAGTTGCCACCCTGAGAAGAGAAGCCGATGGTTGGATAGAAAGGATACCAGTTATCAGTATTCTGGTTACCCAACTGACCCCAAGAAGCTCGGAGCTTCAATGTGTTTACGTAATCAGTCAATGGCTCCCAGAACTTCTCACGGGCAATGTTCCAACCTGCAGAGAATGATGGGAAGAAGTTCCAGCGGTTCTCGCGGAGGAAACGTGAAGATCCATCATAACGGAGGTTAGCCTCGAAGAGGTAACGGCCTGCATAATCGTAGTTGATACGACCGAAGAAACCGGCTGTAGTCCATGAGTTATATGCACCACCTACACTTGGCTTGGTGGTTGTTGTATCGAGAGTAGGAAGACCAGACATGATACCGTCCTGACGCGCTGTGATATTGCGCTGACGGAACCACTCACTCTGGAAACCACCCATTACCTTCATATTGTGATCGCCAAACGAATGGCTGTACTCTGCAAAGAGGTTAGGGTTGAAATAGTTCGACTTGAATGAATACTCATACACGCTTGATGTGGCGTTGCTATCTACGTATGGATTGTTGTCGCAGTCGTAGCCGTATGTGGTCTGCCAGTCTCGGTGATTGAACTGTGTAACAATACGATAGTTCAACTCAGCATTGAGAGTCAGGCCCTTTACAGGTGTTGCAACAAAAGAAAGCTGCTGTGCGAGACGGTCTGCCTGGTTCTTGGCACGGCCACCATCCTGAAGACGTCCGATATAAGACTCTGGCAACCAGTTACCATTAGGATCGGTAGTTGGCAAAATAGGCCAATAACGGCACATATCGTGGAAGAACACATCTGTACCATTGATCAAATCACCAGGAGAATCGAAGTCCTGACGTGAGAAACGGGTATTGTAGGTCATGCGCAACCATTTGGTTATCTGTGCATTGATCTTACCTGTCATAGTATAGCGCTGCATGCTATCATCACCATGACGGAGAAGACCACCACGGTTGAGATAGTTACCAGACACATAGTACTGCAAACGATCATCACCACCATTGATACTCAAGGTATGCTCCTGAGAGAAGCTGGTACCAAACTGCTCCTTGAGCCAGTCGGTATTACCAAGAGGCAAGAGTGGCGTATTGTCCCAAACCTCCCAACGGTTGTTGCTGTTCTTGAACATCTTCTGCATGGTTGGATCACTCTGAGCCTTCTTGATCTGCTCGAGTTTTTCATCTGTAAACCAGATACCTGCACCACTAGCAACAGAAGCATCATTCATGTACTTAGCCCATGTGTAAGAGTCCATCATCTCCGGCATGTTGAGTGGAGAATCAAAACGGAATGAGTTGTTGTAGTTAATGGAAGCCTTACCCTTCTTACCACTCTTGGTAGTAATAAGGATTACACCACCGGCAGCACGCGAACCGTAGATTGAAGAAGCAGATGCATCCTTCAATACAGAAATGTTCTCGATGTCCTGTGGGTTGAGTGCGTTCATATCGCCCTCCATGCCGTCGATGAGCACGAGTGGAGATACAGAAGAACCGGCACCGATAGTACCTGTACCACGGATATTAAAAGACTTGGTTGAATTAAGAGTACCACCACTGCTTGGTGTAGAGAAGTTCATACCGGCTACTGCACCCTGAAGAGCGTCAACTACAGAGTTGACTGGGCGAGCACCGAGGGTCTTGGAATCAACGGTAGAAACGGCACCAGTGAGGTTTACCTTCTTCTGAGTACCGAAACCGACAACAACGACCTCATTCAGAGTCTTGTTGTCTTCCTGCATGGTTACATTGATGTCACCACCCTTCCATACCATCTCCACCGGCTCGAAACCAATGTAGCTGATACAAACGGTTGCACCATGCTGAACATCAGAAAGCACGAACTTACCATCCAAATCGGTGATGGTTCCACCCTGCTTTCCCTTAACTGTAACTGTAGCACCAATTACTGGCTCACCTGTAGGGTCAATAATGGTACCAGTGCATTGTCCGTTCTTGGACTGATTAGTTTCCTGGATACGAGTTCCCCCATACGCTTGGGTAGGAGTCATACCAAGAGCCATAATCATAGTACTTACTGTGAATAATTGTCTAATCATAAGATATAGTTTAAAAAATGTTATTTGGTCCAATAATTTAATTCAGCCGATGTTATTCGGCTTACTTGTTTAAGTTAGCCAATGTTATTTAATTCAATTATTTAAGTTTGACGCTGCAAAGATATACTATTTTTTAATACGAACCGGTTTTTTATGAAACAAAATTCATCATTTTAATACTTTTTAAGTAAAAAGTAAGAAAACATTCTAAAAAAAGCTCACAAGAGTAATTCTTGCGAGCCTTTTTTATCTTCTAGTTATAAATAATGTAAAATCTACACTTTTATTTCTTTATGCGTCATGATACCTAATTATTTATGTGTCATGATATCAAGCACCATATCATCGGTGGTCTTCATCGCATCGGCACCGATAGAGGTGAGGTTGTGGATACACTTATCCACATCATCATCCACGATACCCTCGGCAGAAGTTACGCACTTACCCTCCATGGAAAGAAGAGCAGAAAGCAAGGCGGTGCTCACACCTGACGAAATCTTCAGGGCACAGCTTGGCTTGGCTCCGTCGCAGATCATACCGGTAAGGTTTGCCACCATATTCTTGACTGAGTTGCAGATACGGGTAAAATCACCACCCATCAGATAGGTGATACCGCAACTGCTACCCGTGCTGGCTACCACGCAACCGCAGAGAGCTGAGAGTTTACCCAGACTCTGCTTGATATAGATAGCCGTTAAATGACTGAGCATCAGGGCACGAATCAGCTCCTCCTCAGTATTCTCGTTCTCCAAGGCATAAACCACCACAGGATTGGTGGCACAGATACCCTGGTTACCACTGCCGCTGTTACTCATCACCGGAATCATGGCACCACCCATACGGGCATCGCAAGCAGAAGCGGTACGGGAGATGATGTGAGAGAAGATGTTATTACCGAAGATGCCATGACTCAACGGACGGTCCATCGTCTTGCCCAGGCAGTGGCCATAGTTGCCCTTGATAGATTCCTCGGCAGCCTTCATATTATATTCCTTGGTCTTGAGGATGAAGCGAATCTCATCGAGCGGAGCGGTGGTTGCGAATTCGTAAACCAAGCGGAGATTCAACTGGATATCGTCATTCTCCACATCAGCCGCAGCTCCACCACGCTTGTCAAAAATCACCTCACCATTACGCTCTACATATACAAAGTTGGTATGAGAACCGGCAATGATAGCTGTAGCTCTGCCGTTGCCGGCATAGCAGATTACCTCGATATAGAGTTTATCCACATCACCCTGCTTCAGTTTGATGTTGATATCCGCATCCTTGATATATTGTTTGCCCTGCTCCAGACTGTCGGGAGTGAGGTCTTTCAACACTTCCAGCTGATATTCAGGCTTTCCGATGAGCGCACCCAGCGATACGGCGATAGGCAAACCGATCATACCCGTACCAGGAATGCCGACACCCATCGCATTCTTGAGCATATTAGGACTCAGAAGAACTTCAATACGTTCAGGGCGCTTGCCCAATGTAGTAGCAGCCTTGGCTGTACATAGTGCCACAGCCATCGGTTCGGTACAGCCGATGGCAGGAACCACCTCTTTATTAACGAGCGCAATGATGCGCTCACGCTTACTTTTCTCTAACATAATCTATATAACTTTTATATAAATAACGTTCTTACCATTATTTCGGGTACAAAAATACAAAAAATAAACCGTATTCTTCTCTTTTCTCGAGAAAAATACGGTTTAAATCTATATTTCTTGATGAATTAGTCTTCCAACTGGAACAGAGGATCATCTGGAGTCAGCATGGTTGGCTTCTGGTCGAATTCCTTCAAGAGCTGCTCAGAAGCATACTTCTTGTTTACTACCAGGCGGAACATGTACTCGTTGAACCAATCGTTAGTCATGATGAAGCAACCGGCAAAACCATTGTCGGCACCCCAACTGTTCTCCACCTTCCATTTTACAGGCTTGCCATTGGCGTCGAGATCTACAGCTGTCAGCGTCATGGCATGAGTAGAACCGCTATCGAAAGTAGCGATGCGGTCAGCCTTGTTCATTGGGAATGAGGTATTGAAGAGGCTTCCATAGTCGAAGTTGTCGAGTGCCAGATAGCCGCGCTTGCGGTCGAGCTGCTTGCCCACATCATAGCTTGAATACATCTTATGACCATCCTTTAGAGAGGCGATGGCGAGCTGGGCAATCTCCTCCATAGGCAAGTTCAGATACTTCCAGTTATGACCATCGTAGGTGTGGCGGTCGTACTCTACCTCGTATGTCTTGTGGTAAGGACGGCGTGGATCGTTCATCACCATCAGGAAGGTACCGTTCAGGTCCTTGCCTACGGTTTCCTCATAGAAACTCTTAGGAGTATACTTCTTCGCCTCGCCAACCTGCTTGCCGTCCTTGTCGCGGAAAGCATAGGTAAATTCCTTTACCGGTTCGCCGAGAGTAAGACTCAACATGTGATAAACCTGACCGAGCATCTCGTTCTTGCGAGCCTGGATAGCTGCAGATTTCTTACCCTGAGCCACCATCTTGCGGAGTTCCAGACCATACTCGCGGAGCTTGCTGCTTATGAGACGGCTCATCTTGGAAGTATTGTTGCTTGAGTAAGTCTCAGGCTGGGCACTCATAGGTACGAGACCATACTTGCTTGCCAAATCGGCAACACCACAGAAAGTACCGCCATCATTGAGCGGATTCTTGAAGAAGAACTGCACCTGAGGATCCTCGATGCTCTTCTTGCCAAGGTCGATAACACCCTGAAGCATCAGATTAGCCTTCTCCAGCTGATCATAGAAGAAGAGGTAATCCTGAGAATACTCCACCACTCTACCCTGCTTGTCATTGACAGCAAAGTTAGAACGGAGCACGTTAAAACCGCTGAACATCCAGCAACGGCCCGAACTCTTCTGGTTGTGAATGCTCTGCGAAGGAGTCTCGATGCTGAAATGAGTATCAACCGGGGCCTCGTTGGCATGATTCTTCACAAGGTCATCAATGTTGTTGTTGGCAATCGCATTGAAGAGTGCCTTGTTGGCTACACCTGCCTGCTGGTTTTTCTCCATCTGCTGGAGAGCAGACTGACTGATGCCGCCACCCTTGGTCTGCGCCATCAGAGACATGGAAGCCATCATCATGGCTCCCAAAAGTAATACATTTTTTCTCATCACGATAAAGGTATTTATTTGCTTATTGTTATATAACTAATTCCGGATTTCATTCCTTTTTCAGAAATTTCCTTTGCAAAAATACAAAGAATAATCGGAAAAAGCGAAAATATTGTCTCAAAAGTGCTTTATATAGGAAAAAAGCATTATCTTTGCACAAGATTTTCACGAAGAAAACATGGACAAGAACAAGTTTAGTCTATTAAATAGTATAAAATACCCGGAAGATTTGAGACGGCTGAGCATTGACCAGCTGCCACAAGTCTGCAAAGAGTTAAGAGAAGACATTATCGACGAGGTTGCCGTCAACCCCGGTCATTTTGCCTCCTCTCTTGGCGTGGTGGAAATAACCGTAGCCCTACATTATATCTACAACACCCCATACGACCGTATTGTATGGGATGTGGGACACCAAGCCTACGGACATAAGATATTAACAGGACGCCGCGAAAACTTCTGTACCAACCGCAAGTTGCACGGCATCCGTCCATTCCCTACACCTTTAGAAAGCGAATATGATACCTTCGCCTGCGGACATGCGAGCAATTCCATCTCCGCAGCACTCGGTATGGCCGTTGCCGCACGCGAAAACGGAGATACCGACAGGCACGTGGTAGCCGTCATTGGCGATGGAGCCATGAGCGGCGGACTGGCTTTCGAGGGACTGAACAACGTATCAAGTACACCTAACGACATGCTCATCATCCTGAACGACAACGATATGAGCATCGACCGGGCTGTGGGCGGTATGGAGAAATATCTCCTGAACCTCGATACCAACGAGACCTACAACCGCCTCCGTTTCAAGGCATCGCAGTGGCTGCACTCCAAAGGCTATCTCAACGAAGACCGCAAGAAGGGCATCCTGCGCCTGAACAATGCACTGAAGTCGGCACTGAGTCATCAGCAGAACATCTTCGAGGGTATGAATATCCGCTACTTCGGACCTTTCGATGGTCATGACGTGAAGGAAGTGGCGAGAGTGCTCAAACAACTTAAGAATATGAAGGGTCCTAAGCTGCTGCACCTGCATACCACCAAGGGAAAGGGTTACGAACCTGCCGAGAAGAGTGCTACCATCTGGCACGCGCCAGGCAAATTCGATCCGGAAACGGGTGAGAGAATCATTGCCGATACCAGTAACCAGCCTCCTAAATATCAGGATGTTTTCGGTGAGACGCTGCTGGAACTGGCTCTGAAGAACCCGAAGATTGTAGGTGTGACGCCAGCCATGCCTACAGGATGCTCCATGAACATCATGATGAAGGCGATGCCAAACCGTACCTTCGATGTAGGTATTGCCGAGGGGCATGCCGTCACCTTCTCAGGAGGTATGGCGAAAGACGGACTCATCCCATTCTGCAATATCTACAGTTCGTTTGTACAGCGTGCCTACGATAACATCATCCACGACATGGCACTGCTCAACCTGCCGGTTATCATGTGTCTGGACCGTGCCGGACTGGTAGGTGAAGACGGACCAACCCATCATGGTGCCTTCGATATGGCGGCTCTCCGTCCGATTCCGCATCTCACCATCGCATCTCCGATGAACGAGCATGAGTTGCGCAACCTGATGTATTCAGCCCAGTTGCCAGATCATGGCAGCTATGTTATCCGTTATCCTAGAGGCAAGGGGGTGCTCGTAGACTGGCGCAACCCGATGGAGGAAATCAAGACCGGTACCGGCAGAAAGCTGAAAGACGGCACCGATGTAGCCGTTCTTACCATCGGTCCTATCGGAAACGATGCAGCCCGGGCTATCGCTGAGGTAGAAGCCGAAACCGGAATGAGCATCGCCCACTACGATATGCGATTCCTCAAGCCACTCGATGAAGACATTCTGAAAGAGGTGGGCGAAAAGTTCAGCCGCATCATCACCATCGAAGACGGCGTTCGTATGGGCGGTATGGGCTCAGCCGTACTGGAATGGATGAACGACCATGACTATCAGCCAAAGATGACCCGAATGGGATTGCCAGATGAGTTTGTGGAACACGGAACCGTGGCACAACTCAGGGAAATCGTACATCTCGATAAAGAATCAATCAAAGAAGCAATTAAAAAATGAAAATAATCATAGCTGGCGCATATGCCATAGGTACTCACCTGGCGAGACTCCTGTCACGCAGCAATGAAGAGATTACGCTCATCGATGAAAGCGAAGAGCGCCTGGCAAGCATCGGCTCCGACTGCGACCTGCTCACCATGCTGGGCAAGCCTACCAGTCTTCACATCTTACGCGATGCGGGGGTTGCAGATGCCGACCTCTTCATCGCCGTTACTCCGGTAGAAAGTACCAACATCACAGCTAGCATCCTTGCCAAGAACCTAGGTGCTAAAAGAACGGTGGCCCGCGTGGATAATCCGGAATATATGGATCAGCAGGCTCAGGAATTCTTCAAAGAATTAGGTATCAGCAAACTGATTTATCCGGAGATGCTCGCAGCCGTAGATATCAATAACGGACTGAAAATGAGTTGGGTACGTCAGCGCTGGGATGTGCACGACGGCGCACTCGTCATGCTCGGCATCAAACTGCGCGAAGGATGCGAGATACTGAACGAACCGCTCAAGAACATCAGCGGTCCTAACGACCCTTATCACGTGGTAGCCATCAAGCGAGGCAGTGATACCATCATCCCTGGCGGTAACGACGAGCTGAAACTCTACGACCTCGCCTACTTCATGACCACCCGCAACTACATCCCATATATCCGCAAGATTGTAGGCAAGGAGCACTATGTGGATGTGAAGAACGTGATGATTATGGGTGGCGGACGCACAGCCGTAAGAGCCGTGAAGAAGATGCCGGAATATATGGAATGCAAGATTATCGAGATGAGCGAGGAGCGCTGCGAATATCTCAACGATATTCTCGATGAGAACAAGACGCTCATCATTCATGGTGACGGACGTGACATTCCGCTGCTCGTAGAAGAAGGTATCCGTAGTACTCAAGCCTTCGTGGCACTGACCGGTAACGCCGAAACCAATATCCTGGCCTGTCTTACCGCCAAGAGAATGGGGGTGCGCAAGACGGTGGCTGCCGTAGAAAACGTTGACTACGTGAGCATGGCAGAGAGTCTGGATATCGGTACCATTATCAACAAGAAGATGATTGCCGCCAGCTACATCTACCAGATGATGCTCGATGCCGACGTGATGAACGTGAGATTCCTGATGAGCGCTAACGCCGATGTGGCTGAGTTTATAGCCAAAGAAGGTTCGAAGGTAACCAAGAAACCGGTGAAGGAACTCGGCATGCCTATCGGTGTAACCATCGGTGGACTGGTTCGCGGTGAAGAAGGAATGCTCGTTTCGGGTAATACACAGATAGAACCGGGCGACTCGGTGATGGTTTTCTGCCACAACATCAACATGAAGAAAATTGAGAAATACTTCATATAAGCGCGAAGGAGATAGAGACATACTTCATATATGATAAACAGAAAATTAATATATAAGGTTTTAGGGCAACTGCTTTTCATAGAAGCATTCCTGCTCTTCGTCAGTCTGCTGGTAGCTTTCTATTACCAGCAGGATGACATCTTTGCCTTCATTGTGGCAACACTTACCACCATCGGAGGCGGACTGGTGCTGAAATGGCGAGGACACGGAGCAGATAACTCAATGTCGCGCCGTGATGCCTATCTCGTGGTAACGCTCTCATGGATTGTATTCAGTTTCTTCGGAACCCTCCCCTTCATGATAAGTGGATACATCAACAACTTTACCGATGCCTACTTTGAAACCATGTCGGGATTTACGACAACGGGAGCCACGATATTAGACGATGTAGAATGCTTCCCCCACGGACTGCTTTTCTGGCGTTCGCTCACCCAATGGATAGGCGGTCTGGGAATCGTGTTCTTCACCATCGCCCTGCTGCCATCGCTTGTAGGAGGACAGACCAAGGTGTTTGCTGCCGAGGCTACAGGACCTATCAAGACAAAACTGCATCCCCGGCTTTCCACTTCGGCTAAATGGATATGGAGTATCTATCTGATGCTCACCATTGCCTGCATCGCATCCTACTACGTGGCAGGAATGAATCTCTTCGACAGTTTCAACTATGCGATGACCACTACGGCTACAGGAGGGTTCTCTACACATAACAGTAGTACCTCGTTTTTCCATTCGCCGGCGCTGGAATACATCTGTGCCTTCTTCTGCTTCCTGTCGGGTGTTAATTTCACCCTGCTCTATGCAGCCGTCATCAAATTCAAGATCAAAGATCTGTTCAAGAATTCTGAGTTTAAGTTCTATATGCTCCTCGTTACAGCCTTCACGGCTTTCATCATGGTAGAGCTGATAGCGATGCGCAACTACGATGTGGAACATGCCTTCCGCAGCGCCATCTTCCAGGTGGTATCATTCATCACCACCACGGGATTATTTAACGACGATGCTGCTGTGTGGCCTCACGTTACCTGGGTGGTATTGGCAGCCTGCATGTTCTTCGGAGCCTGCTCGGGCAGTACGAGTGGAGGTTTGAAATGTATCCGTGGCGTGATGCTGGTAAGAATGGTGAAGAATGAATTCCGCCAGATTCTGCATCCTAACGCCGTACTGCCATTGAAGATTGATGGTGTGAACGTACCGATGCAGAAGCGTGTTACGCTGCTTGCCTTCCTCACCACTTATCTCATCATCTGTCTGGTGATATCGTTCACGATGATAGCCATGGGCATCGACAATACCAATGCCATCACCATCACCCTGAGTTGTGTGGGTAATGTGGGACCTACGCTGGGTACGGAAATCGGACCAACCATGTCGTGGAGCGAACTGCCGGATGTGGCAAAATGGTTCTGCTCGCTGATGATGCTCATCGGTCGTCTGGAAATATTCAGTGTGCTGGTTATCTTAACGCCAGCATTCTGGAGAGAGAACTAACATACCCAGAGGGGGAGTTAGAAAATAAAAGAGAAGTTGATATTTGAAGTAAGAAATACGCTTACTAGACTAAGTATATTTCGCACAAAAAGCGTTATATATAATAAGGTATAGGTTCAGCAAGAGCCTTACCCGAGAGTAAGAAACCGTACTTATGAGTACATTTATAAACTAAATACAGGTAAAAATGAAACCATTAAAATTTCAACCGCTATTAAAATCCACCATCTGGGGTGGCAGTAAGATTATCACTTTCAAACATCTCGACGTAAAGCAAGAGAATGTGGGAGAAAGCTGGGAAATCTCTGGAGTACCAGGAAATGAAAGCATCGTAGCCGATGGCGAGATGCAGGGCAAGAGCCTCAACGAGGTTGTTGCAGAACGGAAGGGAAGCTTCCTCGGAGAAGAGAACTACAAGCGTTTCGGCAATGAGTTTCCACTGCTCATCAAGTTTATCGATGCCAACCGCGACCTCTCTATCCAGGTGCATCCTAATGATGAAATTGCCAAGAAGCAAGGTAAGGAACGCGGCAAGACCGAGATGTGGTATGCGCTGCCATGCGAGCCGGATGCCAAGCTCTACAACGGCTTGAAGATGCAGATTACTCCTGAGCAGTACAAGGAGATGGTGGAGAATGATACCATCACTGATGCCCTGGCTCAGTATAACGTGAAGGAAGGTGACTGTTTCTTTATCCCAGCCGGCAGAATCCACACCATCGGAACAGGCTGTTTCGTTGTCGAGATTCAGCAGACCAGCGATGTTACCTATCGCATCTACGACTTCAAGCGCAAGGACAAGGATGGCAACTATCGCCAGCTCCACACCAAGGAGGCTGCCGAGTGCATCGACTACACCGTATTGCCAGACTATCGCCAGCACTACACTCCTGCCAAGAATCAGGGTGTAAGCATGGTGCAGTGCCCTTACTTCACCACAGCCGTTTATGATCTCGATGAGCCAATGACGCTGGATTATTCAGAGTTGGACAGCTTCGTGATTCTGATTGGCTTGAAGGGTGAGGCTAAGATTACCGACAACGAGGGTAACGAGATTACTCTGCAGGGCGGCGAGAGCATCGTTGTTCCTGCCAGCACCCAGACATTGAAGATAGAAGGAACCTTGAAGTTTCTGGAGACATACGTATAATTTTAAAGGTAAAAAAGTAAAAAGCCTTATTTCCGCAAGTAAACCACCAATACAGCGTAAGGTGGGTTGAATGAAAAATATTATCTTTGCAGCCGTTTTAAAATTCACATAAAATGGAAAGCAAAGAATATTTTGAAAAGGTGATGCAGGGCCACAACCAGAACCGAAAGGGACGTAGTCTGCGTAAGTATTGCAAAGATGAAGCAGTGGATTATGACTGGCTCATCCAGTACAAGAAGAGCTATCCTTTACAGGAGAAACAGCAGGAACCATCGCAAGATGCTTTCATACAAGTTATCACAACTTTTGGATAAGGTGATAGAGAGATGTTTTAGACATATCGCTATGGGAAGACGCAATTGGCTTCAGACAGGAAGACACTTTTCTGCCCAGAATTTGGCATTTATGTTCGGATTGTTGGAAAGTTGCAAATTGAACAAAGTGAACTTTGGTGAGTACATTGTGGATATCCTTACTCGCATTCTTTGTGGCGAGGAGGTTGATGCCTCGTTCCTGCCATGTGACCATGTTCGTCATTTTGAAGATGGTACGGATGCTGAGGTAACGAAGACATCCCAAGCCGTCGCTTGATTGTTAAATTTTAGAAAATCAAAACTTTATTCAAAAATACTGGTACGGCTAATCCGCTGATAAATAGTGGGGACGCTGTATTGGTGGTTTACTGTATTTGGGGGATTTTGTCGATTTATTGTGAATTTCTTGGTATTCTAGAATATGCTGATGAGTTTACTACCCAACCTTTTGCTCGGCATCTGTGTATCAGGTGGAATAGATTATCTCTTTATTATCGTTAAATATAGCCAAGAATTTTGGCGTTTTCAAAATTAATAGGTAATTTTGTAGATATAAAATTTAATAGTCATGGCAAAAATAAATATTTATTGTGATGAGAGCTGCCATTTAGAACATGATGGAATTAAGCCGATGCTTTTAGGGTGTGTGTGGTGTGAAGAGCAAAAGAAAGATGCTATCTTTAAGAGACTTCGTGCCATTAAGGTGAAGTATGGACTAAAACCTACTTGTGAACTAAAGTGGAATGCTGTCTCTCAAGCCAAATTGGCATATTATCAAGAAGTAATGGATTTCTTCTTCGATAATTCTGATTTGCATTTTAGGGTGTTGGTTGTACCAGATAAATCCGTTCTACATCATGAGCAATATGGGCAAACACATGACCAGTTTTATTATAAAATGTACTTTGACTTGTTAAAGACAATCTTGACTCCATCGAATGAGTATTGTATTTATCTAGACATAAAAGATACTAATGGTGGAAGAAAGGTAGAAAAGCTGAAGGATGTGCTAGCTAACAATGCTTATGACTATAATAAAAAAATGATTCGGAAGATACAACAAGTTCGATCTCATGAGGTAGAACTCATAGAACTCGCTGATTTCTTGATAGGTGCCGTAGCTTATGCGCATAGAGGTTTAAAAACTAGTGCTGCAAAGTTAGAACTTGTGGAACAAATGAAGCGGCGTTCAAAATATTCTCTTCTGAAGTCAACATTGGTGAAAGAGGATAAGGTTAATATCTTTGTGTGGAAGGGAAGGCAGGTGTAATATGGCTGTAAGTATCAATGATGTGCCCGACAAATTATTCCTGTCTGATTATGGCGGGAATTATTCTACTTATATAGATGCTGTATATTCTGTATTTGAGAAAGATTTTATAAGGCGTAAAGCGTATTTCGGAAGTTGGCCTTTACAAATGAAAGTGCACCCTGAGTTTCAAGATAGGGCCTATACTTTTTATCACATGACACATAAGGGAAATGTGGAAAATGAAAGAGTTCCTGATTTACGAAGATGTGAAAGAATGCCATGGGCAAAGCCTACTGTTGAAATTTTACCTCAGAAGGGTGAGGTGAAATGCTGGGAGCAAACTAGAAGCGGAAAGCATCGTGTATGCATTTGGCTGGAGGTAGATGATGGCGACAACTATTTTGTTGTCTTAGATGTTAGAAAGACCTTTGTGCTGTTATGGACTGCTTTTTATGCCGATTATCCTCATCAAGTGAGGAAGAAAGCAAAGGAATATGAAGAATGGTTAAGGCTATCAGGAAGAGTTTTAACACCTGATGAACTTATAAAAAATATAATGCAAAGGATAAATGATTAAAGCAAAGGTCGTATAGCAACCTGCTATACGACCTCGTAACTCCTTTAACAACTTGGTTAATGAGCTGCTGCAAAGTTACGGGTATTTTTTTTCTTAAACAAATTTATCCCTTTGATTTTTACATATTTAAGACCAATTAACGAATAATTTACAATATTTATATGATATTTGTAGGCATTTTTGGCTTACAAACGTTGCATGCTGTATCTTTTTAGTTGATGCATTACTGCAGCGAGGCAATCACGGAATAATTTGTTCTATATCATAACGCTTAAATTTCAAAGGTGCACTTTCTATGTCTGTAATCATGGCATTCTCAAAAAGAATCTATTGAAGAAATAATCTCTTTTGAATGAAAGAAATAAAGTTATTTAATTACCAAGAGGATATGAAGGAACGGATTGAGAAGGCGTTGCGCCTTCATCGGTCCGTGATGGCACAAATGCCAACGGGTACGGGAAAAACGGTTCTACTCGCTTCGGTCGTAGAATCGTTTTTGAGGGAACATTCCAATTGCAATGTTTGGATTGTTGCCCATAGAAGGGAGTTGGTTTCTCAGATTCGAGAAACTATTGAAAGAGTTTTTTCTAAAACCCCATCCCTTCTTTATAAGGATTTTTCGAACCACCCTGTCAATTCTTCGAAAATCACCCCGTCCCTCTTTACCCTTAAAGAGGGCTCCACCTCTCACCCCGACCCTCTCACCCTCAGGGGAGAGGGAGGAAACCGCCCTACTCGGTGCTCGGAACCGCTTCGCTCTAAGGTTGGCGGACCATCAAAGGTCTCGCCAGATTGTGTGGGATGGGACCGCCTTGCTGCTACTTGCTTGCGGCCTACTGAGGGACTTGACGACCGCCTGGGGATGAGTGGGGCATCAAAGGTCTCGCCAGATTGTGCGGGATGGGACCGCCTGGGTGCTGCTTGCTTGCGAGCTGGTGATGGACTTGGTGACCACCTGGGGATGAGTGGAGCATCAAAGGTCTCGCCAGATTGTTTGTCGGCTGGCGCATTCAATGTTCCTATCAAGGCGGTGTCGATACAATGGTTGTCGAAACACTATGACGAGATAGAGGAAGAACCGGGGATGATTGTGATTGACGAGGCGCACCATGCGCTTGCCAAGACCTATAAGGAGATGTGGGAGAGATTCCCAAATGCTAAGTTCCTGGGACTGACGGCTACTCCTTGCCGATTGAACGGTAAGGGATTCACGGATCTGTTTGATGTCTTGGTACAGTCCTGGAGTGTTCCTGAGTTTATCAGCAAGGGAAGATTGGCAACATACGATTTTGTGAGCATCAAATCGGATGGTGTGACGCAACGGCTCATCGACTCCTTGCAGAAGCGAGGGGCAGACGGTGACTACCAGAACAAGGAAATGGATATGTTGCTGAATAAGAAACCGAGCATCGAAAGGCTCTATCGGAGCTTGGAGGAATATGGTAAAGATAGAAAGGGAATCGTGTATGCTATCAATATCAGTCATGCTAATGCTATTGCCGAGTTCTACAGAGAACACGGCATAGCGGCTGTTGCTATTGATAGTAAGACTCCTGCGAGTGAGCGCAGAATGCTGATTGAAAGATTCAGATCTTCTTCCTTATCTTTTTCGAAAATCACCCCGTCCCTCTTTACCCTTAAAGAGGGCTCCACCTCTCACCCCGACCCTCTCACCCTCAGGGGAGAGGGAGGAAACCGCCCTACTCGGTGCTCGGAACCGCTACGCTCTAAGGATGGCGGACCATCAAAGGTCTCGCCAGATTGTGCGGGATGGGACCGCCTGGGTGCTGCTTGCTTGCGGCCTGCTGATAAAGTTGGCGATAGACTTGCTGCTACTTGTTTGCGGGCTGGTGATGGACTTGCTGATGGGGCTGGTGATGGACTTGCTCCTATCCAAGTGCTGGTGAATGTGGATATCTTCTCGGAGGGATTTGACTGTCCGGATGTGGAGTTTGTACAGTTGGCACGACCTACATTGTCACTTGCCAAGTACCTGCAGATGGTGGGACGTGGATTGCGAGTGGCTAAGGGGAAGAAGAACTGCGTGATTATAGATAACGTGGGACTATATCGGGTGTTTGGGTTGCCTTCGCAAGTATGGAACTGGAATGCTATGTTCGAAGGAAAGCTGAAAGTTGGCAAGAGAAAGGAGACTCCGAAGGATAGAGAGTTTTTCCTGATGAACGAGAAGCAAGACGATATTCTGATTCATCCAGACTCAGAAATGATGATGGTGATGAGCCATGAAGAATTGCTCCAAACACTACAGTATCGTGAGTTTGTAGATAGCAAAGGGGAGTTTGCCATCATCAAGCTGCCTGATGGAAAGATGACGGTAGTGAACCGACAAGGAGAACAAGTCTTGGAGCCAGGCGATTACTATGACATGAAGCTGTTGGATGGCAACATCCTGTTCTACCGACCTCGCAGAAAGGCGAAATGCTATTATGACCTGTTGGCAAAAGCTGTCATCGACGATGGCACTAACGTAGCAGAAGCTCCCCATGTTGTCAACATAAAAGGATGGGAGTTTATAGAATATAACGACATCTTCATGTCTCGAACCCAAGAAGATTTTTCTCTGCCCTATCATCCTTCTCAATATGATTTTCTGAATTATGGGTACTACATGATATTCAGATTCAGACCTTCTGCTCCCGGTTGTCAGGTATGGTACTATGGTGAGGGTGATGAAGGGAAGATGCGCATGAGCAATGAAGAGAGCAGGAATGTATGTTTCCTGCGTAATGATTACGAACATGTGTATTGGTTATGTGCAGTCCTGTATGGTGAACGTATCGTTGTCATGGACAGCAAAGAGGACTACTACCTGGTGGATTCAAATTTGAAGAAGACCTATATAGGATGCAATCATCCAAAGAATGAAAATGAAAATTTGAATTTTGTGATGCCTCGCCTTGGCAAGAAATACTATCATGAGGCGATGTTGCAAAAGAAGGAAATGGAAGCAAACGAGATGCTTCTTTTACATGAAAAGTCAGAGGCTGGACATGTGGAATTGTATCAAGCAGGAAAGAAATGGGGCGTGAAGGTAGATGGTAAAGTTATCGTGCCACCCCTCTACTGCAGTATAGCGCAACCTGTCGGTGCCTATTGCGCCTTTGAAGAGATTCCCAGACATTGGGGCGTTATGACATTGAAAGGAAAAGTGATTGTTGATGCCAAATATGAGAAGGTGGAGATTCGTGACAATGGAATCGCCATCGTAACAGGTATCACGGGAAAAACACAGACAATCAAGCTTTTAAAGGTAAAAGAGTAAAAAGGTAAAAAAGTAAAAGAGTAAAAAAGTAAAAGAGTAAACAGGCCGATGTGAACAAGCGTTCATGTCGGTCTGTTTTTTGTTTATGTAAATCAGGAAATAAAAAAGCGGAGCGTGATTTCACAACCACACTCCGCGCAAACTTAAACAACCAATAAAAGAAATAGATTGATCGTTCAATTGTTATATCTGATGAAGAGTAGCTCTTGTTAGAGCTTTGTTTTTTTATCTGTCAGAAATATGTCTTATCTATTTTGAAGACATTGCTGATTAGCGGATGAACAGGAGTTCACGATACTTAGGCAAGGTCCAGAGCTCATCGGCTACAGTCAACTCCAACTTATCAATCTGATAACGGATCTCCTCCATCTTTGGAGCTACCGTGTCATGATAAGCAATTGCCTTATCGTGCTCATTCTCAATCTTGTTGGCAACCTTGCGGGCATTTACCAACTCCTCAACACCGGTCTCGATGATCTGAGTGCGCTCAGCAATCTTCTTGATGATATTGATGTTGCGGGCTGTCAACTTCTTGCCTTCCTCGTCGCCGAAGATATCAATCATGTTCTCCACATTCTTAGCCAACTGGCTCTGATAGTGAGTAGCCACTGGGATGATGTGGTTCATGCTCAAGTCACCCATTACACGAGCCTCAATCTGAATCTTCTTGGTGTAGGTCTCCCATTTCACCTCGTTACGGGCTTCCAACTCGTTCTTCTTCATGACGCCCATATCCTCGAACATCTTGATAGTGGCAGGGTCGAGATAACGCTCGAAAATCTTAGGACAGCTCTTCTCGCAGTCCAAACCACGCTTAGCTGCTTCCTCTACCCACTCATCTGAGTAACCATTGCCGTCGAAACGGATTGGCTTGCAGGTCTTCAAATCCTGACGAACGATATCGATGATGGCAGATGTCTTGTCCTCACCCTTGGCAATCAACTCATCCACACGCTTCTTGAAGTCGGTCAAAGCCTCGGCTACGGCTGTGTTCAATACAATCATTGCTGATGCACAGTTAGCCTCAGAACCGACGGCACGGAACTCGAAACGGTTACCGGTGAAGGCGAATGGTGATGTACGGTTACGGTCGGTGTTATCAATCATCAACTCTGGAATCTCAGGGATATCCAACTTCATGCCCTGCTTGCCAGCTACGGTGAAGAGATCCTTCTTGTCGGCTTTCTCAATGTGCTCGAGAAGGTCGGTCAACTGCTTGCCGAGGAATGAAGAGATGATTGCTGGAGGTGCCTCGTTGGCGCCCAGACGATGCGCATTGGTTGCACTCATGATAGATGCCTTGAGCAAACCATTGTGCTTGTATACACCCATCAAAGTCTCTGTGATGAAGACTACGAAACGGAGGTTGTCCTCTGGTGTCTTGCCAGGACCATGGAGCAGGATGCCGGTATCTGTAGCGAGACTCCAGTTGTTGTGCTTACCGGAACCGTTGATGCCTGCGAATGGCTTCTCATGGAGAAGTACGCGGAAACCGTGATGGCGAGCTACCTTCTTCATCAAGCTCATCAGGAGCATGTTGTGGTCAACGGCAAGGTTGGTCTCCTCGAAGATAGGTGCCAACTCAAACTGGTTTGGTGCTACCTCGTTGTGACGGGTCTTGCAAGGAATACCGAGTTCAAGAGCCTGGATTTCCAAATCCTTCATGAATGCCTGAACACGCTCTGGGATGGCGCCGAAGTAGTGGTCGTCCATCTGCTGGTTCTTGGCAGAATCATGACCCATCAGGGTGCGGCCTGTCAGCATCAGGTCAGGACGTGCTGCATACAAGCTTTCATCTACCAGAAAGTACTCCTGCTCCCAACCGAGATTGGAAATAACTTTCTTGACATCAGGGTTGAAGTAGTGGCAAACCTCTGTTGCTGCTACGTTTACAGCGTGCAATGAACGGAGCAATGGAGCTTTATAGTCGAGTGCCTCACCTGTGTAAGAGATGAAGACGGTAGGGATACAGAGTGTATCGTCGATGATAAATACAGGAGATGTTGGATCCCATGCAGAATAACCGCGAGCCTCGAAGGTTGAGCGGATACCGCCAGATGGGAAAGATGATGCATCAGGCTCCTGCTGAACGAGCAACTTGCCTGAAAATTCCTCGATCATACCACCCTTGCCATCATGCTCGATGAAGGCATCGTGCTTCTCGGCAGTACCTTCTGTCAATGGCTGGAACCAGTGGGTGTAGTGGGTTACGCCATTCTCGTCAGCCCACTGCTTGATGCCTTTGGCTACGGCGTTGGCGATGTTACGGTCGAGACGTGCTCCGTTGTCGATGACGTCTATCAGTTTCTCATAGACATCTGCAGGGAGATACTTGTACATCTTCTGTCGGTTGAATACCTTCTTTCCGAAGAATTCACTTGGTCGCTCGCTAGGAGCGGTTACCTCAACAGGCTTTCTCTTGGAAGCCTCTGAAACAGCTTCAAATCTTAAGTTGCTCATACCTTATATAATTTAAAATTTCTGATTTTCAATGTTTTTATAATCTGTTGAAACGTTTATTTTCCCAGCCATTTGGCAATTCTCTCCATGGCTTCCTTGCAGTCCTCATGCTCGCCGAAGGCGGTGAGTCGGATGTAGCCTTCGCCCGATGGACCGAAGCCGACACCTGGAGTGCAGACTACACTGGCACCATAAAGCATCTCTTCGAAGAATTTCCAGCTTGGCGTGTTGTTTGGCGTCTTCACCCAGAGATAAGGTGCATTCTCGCCGCCATATACTCTCAAGCCGAGTTTCTGGAGTTCGGCTCTCATGAAGTGGGCATTCTCCATATAGTAATTGATGGTTGCCTTCACCTGTTCCTTACCCTCAGGGGTGTAGATGGCTTCGGCAGCACGCTGGCTGATATAGCTTGTACCATTAAACTTGGTGCACTGGCGGCGGTCCCAGATAGGATTCAATGCCACTTCCTCACCTGCCAATGTCTTTGCCTTCAACTCCTTAGGAACGATGGTGTAACCACAACGCACACCGGTGAATCCGGCAGTCTTCGAATAACTGTGGAATTCTATCGCTACCTTTCTGGCTCCACGAATCTCGTAGATAGAATGAGGAATTGATGGGTCGGTGATATATGCCTCGTAGGCTGCATCATAGAGGATGATGCTCTCGTTCTTGATAGCATAGTTTACCCATTTTCTGAGTTCTTCTTTCGAGATAACCGTACCCGTAGGGTTGTTTGGATAACAGAGATAAATCATGTCCACACGGTGGTCTGGAATCTGAGGGATGAAGTCATCGCTCTCATCGCAAGGCATGTAGGTTACATTGCTCCACTTGCCGTTCTCGAAGACTCCGGCTCTACCTATCATCACGTTAGAGTCTATATAAACCGGATAAATCGGGTCGGTAACGCCGATGTTGTTATCCCATCTCAAAATCTCCTGGATATTTCCCGTATCGCTCTTGGCTCCATCGTTTACGAATACCTCGTTGGCGTCAAGATGAATGCCACGTGGCAGAAAGTCGTTCTTGATGATAGCCTCGCGGAGGAAGTCGTAGCCTCGTTCCGGACCATAGCCTCTGAAAGAAGCCTGCTCAGCCATCTCGTCTACAGCCTTGTGCATCGCCTTGATGACGGCAGGGCAGAGAGGCTGGGTTACGTCACCGATGCCCAGACTGATTACACGCTGCTTTGGATGTGCAATCTTGTAGGCGTTCACCTTCTTTGCGATGTCGGCAAACAAGTAGTTGTTGGCCAACTTCAGGAAATGTTCATTAACTAATGCCATATTTTGTTTCTCCTTTTATTTGTGGTCATTATCGACCATTTGTTATTTAAGTTTGCTCTTATTTATAATTCAATTTCTCCTTCGAATGAGAAGGCTGCAGGTCCCGTCATGTAAACATGATCATCAGCCTCGCTATATTCTATTTCCAGCGTTCCGCCATCCATCACGATACTGCTTTTCCTGCCAGTACGCTTGGTAAGGGCTGCGGCTACGGCTGTGGCACAGGCTCCTGTTCCGCAAGCCATTGTTATTCCGCTTCCCCTTTCCCAAACTCGTGTCCTTATGGCGTCTGTGTCAGTTACTTGTGCAAATTCTATGTTGCATCTTTGGGGAAATGCCTTGTCTCTTTCCAGGATTTTACCATAGTGGGCGATGTCGATGGTGTCGATGTCATCCACGAAGGTAACGAAATGCGGATTACCCATGCAAACATAGGTGCCTTCAAATTTTCTGCCGTCAGCTTCGAGCACCGAAGGGCCTATGAATTGCTCGGGATTTTCAAGTTTGGGTTCCAGCATGTCTACTGTTACCGATTCCACAACTTCTTTATTATCCTGAAGATGAAGTTTCAATATCTTGATACCCGAAAGCGTTTCCAGTCGGATGGTGTCCTTTCGGGTCAATCCCTTTTCGTAAAGATACTTACCGATGCATCGGCTTGCATTGCCGCACATCATCGCTTCAGAACCATCGGCGTTGAAGATGCGCATCGAATAATCTGCTCTTATGCCGTCGTGCGGCTTTCCGATGAGAACCAGTCCGTCGCTTCCTATGCCCGTGTGATAAGCACTCCAGGCAATGGCCGCCTTCTCTGGGTCAGGGATGTCGTATTGTTGGGTATCTACATATATATAATCGTTACCCGCTCCCTGCATCTTTGTAAAATGAACTGTTTCTTTCATCTGCGTTGTTCTTTATGTTTGAATACTCTTCTTTTATCTCTCATGTCTTATCTCTTTTGAGATTTGACTTTTTGCTAGTCTTTCGAATATTTCGATGACTATTTGTTTGATTTCGATTGCAAAGGTACGACGATTTGTTGAAATATGCAAGAAAATAAATACAGAAATCTTGATTATTTTTCGCAATCTTACAATTTGTGTTATAAAAATGCTTTCTGCCTTACAAATTGTAAGGAGAATATGATAAGCCTTGATAAATTTAAAATATTCGATAAAAAGCAGAAACAAAATGTTTTTATTTTCTTTAAAATGCTGACAAAATGTATTAATTTTGCAGTCGAAAACGAACATAATGTAAAAGAAAGGCTTGATTTGAATAGCAACAAATGAATGTTCGTTTTCGAAAAGAGACAATCAATAGAAGTATTAACACATTATTAATTATTAAAGAATTATGAAGAAGATTGAGGCAATTATCCGCAAGTCTAGATTCGAGGATGTCAAGAAGGCGCTTTTAGCAGCAGACATCGAGTGGTTCTCTTATTATAATGTAAGAGGTGAGGGTAAAATGCGCCAGGCTCGCATTTACCGTGGTGTGATGTATGATACCAGCAGCATCGAGCGTGTGCTCCTGAACATCGTGGTTCGTGACAAGAACGTGGAACCAACCATCGCCGCCATCCAGGGCGCTGCACAGACCGGTGAAGTAGGAGATGGCAGAATCTTCGTGATTCCTGTACTCGATACCGTTAGAATCAGAACCGGCGAGCGAGGCGACATCGCATTGTATAACGCTGAGAAAGAGGAATAAAGATACTTTGAATTTTGAGGTTTGAACATTGAACTTTATGATTGGTATTGAAGTTTATATTTGAGAGGCTATATTATAATATTGTATTCTAATTTAACTATAAGATATTTTTATGAGCAGTTTATTATTGACGACACTTGATACGGGTAACACAGCGTGGATGATTATGGCCACCATCTTGGTGCTTTTGATGTCAATCCCGGGTATAGCACTTTTTTATGGTGGTTTGGTGCGCCAGAAGAATATTCTCAGCATCCTGATGCAGACGGTATTCATTGTGGCAGTAGTCAGTCTGATATGGGTAGCCTTCGGTTATTCCTGGGCATTCTCTACAGAATATGCCGATTCGGGCAATCCTCTGGCTTGCGTCATCGGTGGTTTCGATAAATGTTTCCTCCACGGCATCGGTTTGGAAGCCATCATGCCTACAGGCATTCCGGAGCTCACCTTTGCAATGTTCCAGTGCATGTTCGCCCTCATTACTCCAGCCTTGATTCTCGGTGCTTTTGCCGAGCGCGTTAAGTTCAGCGGTTATGTACTTTTCACCATCCTCTGGGTTATCATCGCTTATCTTCCAATGGCCCACTGGGTATGGGGTGGCGGTTTCCTGCAGGAGATGGGAGCCATCGACTTTGCGGGTGGTACCGTGGTTCATATCAATGCCGGTGTAGCCGCTCTGGTCATGGCACTCTGTGTAGGCAAGCGTGATGATTACCGTGCAGGTCATCCTATCACACCTCACAACATCACCTTCGTGTTCATGGGTATGTCATTCCTTTGGTTGGGATGGTTCGGTTTCAATGCCGGTAGCGGATTGGCAGCCGATGGTCTGGCAGCCAACGCCTTCCTCGTAACCCATATCGCAACAGCAGCGGCAGCCACCACCTGGATGCTCATCGACTGGATTGTGAACAAGAAGCCAACTACAGTAGGTGCTTGTACCGGTGCTGTAGCCGGACTGGTAGCCATCACTCCAGCAGCCGGCAGTACCGATATTTTCGGAGCTTTCTGCATCGGTATCATTTCCACGATCGTCTGCTTCTTCATGGTAGCGGTAGTAAAGGAGAAGTTCAAGTATGATGATGCTCTCGATGCCTTTGGTGTTCATGGTATGGGTGGTATTCTGGGATCTATCCTCACCGGTGTCTTCGCCACTCAGTATGTAACAGGAGCCGAAGGTGTACAGGGTGCCCTTTATGGCGACTGGCATCAGCTTTGGGTTCAGGTTGTAGCCACCGTGGTAAGCATCATCTACAGCGTAGTAGTTACCTACATTATCTTCAAGGTAGTAGATAAGAGTGTAGGTGTACGTGTAGACAAGCGAGTAGAAGAGGAAGGTCTCGACATCTACGAGCATGGTGAGAGTGCTTATAGCAACTAATTGCGAAATTCGATTATCAGCATAAAATTTAGGTCAATGGTGTTTCATTTTGAGGAATGAAACACCATTTTTTTATGATAAATCCTCAACTTGCACAATGAAATTGCCTCAACTTGCACAATGAAACTTTTAAGTTGTTGATATTCAATAACGTTATCCCCACCATTTTCCCTAAGAATTCCTATATATAATAATGTGTAATCCCCCTTTCTCCTTAAATCTTCTTGTTCTTTCCCTTTTGGGATAATTTTGCGAAAGTAATCAAATTAGCTGCTGGTCTGTGAACGCAGAAGGTTGATGCTATTTTGTCGGTGTAAATGTCGGTGTAAAATGTCGGTGCAAATATTGTTTTGGCGGTAATAGTGGCGGTAATGCCGATGTAAATGTCGGAGACATGTCGGTAACATGTCGGAAAGAAAAATAATTGAAAACCAATATGTTATCGTTTTATGGGGAGTTGGTTACCGACAATAAATGTCGGAGACTTTGTCGGTAACCATGTCGGAAACATCAAGGGTGGTAAAAAGAGATTTGGCGGTGATGCAAAAAGTGGGTATTCTAAGGCATGAATGTAAGGGTAATGTCGGTGTTTGTTGTTTACTTGCTAAACTGGCATTTCGATAGGATAAAATGAAATATTAGTATAATAATTCTTAAAGAAAATAACAACATATAAGTTTTTTTATTAACTTTGTGTGCATAAAACAAATATTTATGAAATTTAAAATAACCTTGAAGATAGATAGAAAATATGGTGACTTGCTGCCCTTTAATTATCAGTATGAGCAGTCGGCAGTCATTTATCGCATATTGGCGCAAGCTGATACGCAATATTCGTCATGGCTTCATGAAAATGGCTATCTATTACATGAAAGAAAGAGGTTTAAGCTATTTTGTTATTCACCCTTTATCTTTGAGAAAGTAAGACCTTTGCCTGAAGCAGGGTGTTTGAAAATCATAGGTGAAAGAGCTGTATGGTACATTAGCTTTATACCGGAGAAAAGTACTCTTGAGTTCATTCAAGGTATATTTGCTCATCAAAGCTTTAGCATTGGCAATAAGAAATATCAAGTTGCTTTTGATGTTGTTGGAGTAGAGGCTATATCAATGCCACAATTGACAGAACAGATGGCTTTCCAAGCTATGTCTCCTATTTGTGTCAAGTTGCATGAAGACAACAAAACGCAATATTTGTCACCAGATAATCCCATGTTTGCTGACGGCATATTAAAGGGATTGATGGCGAGATATGAGAGCATTCATGGTCAGCCATTTGATATGGAAAACAAGGAGTTTTCATTTGAATTGACAGATAAAAAGGTCAAGTCGAAGTTGATAACGATAAAAGCCAATACTCCTTACGAATCAAGAGTACGTGGATATCTCTGCTCTTTCCGCATGAAAGCACCTTTAGAGTTGATGAAGATTGCTTATGAAGGAGGTGTTGGAGAACAATGTTCGCAGGGGTTTGGATTTATAAAGAATATAGAATTATGAGTTTAGATACAGTCTTAAAAATCGGAAATATATTGAGAAATTCAAAAGAGAAAATGAGTTTCTCAAATGCTATTGTATCTTGTCCTAAAGACAATAAAGGATGTTGGTCTTTTTGTCTTTCTCTTCCAGTAGACAAAGACTTTAATATTATTTTTGATAAAGCGTCGATTGTTCCTGAGAACAAAAAAAACAGTCTATATTGTCTAAAGTATAGTACTTCAGATCGAGATTCAACTTGTAGATATATATATGGTGACATTTATTATTCTGTCAAAGGCACATTGAATAAAAATGGATCCATAAAGCCAAAAGAAGATGGATATTATAAATTAGCCTTAATTCCGCAACACTATAGTTTAACATTATTTATAAGTGCCTGAGCAACAAAAAGTTGCTCAGGATTTTGCCATGTCAGAAATTTCACTTACCTTAGTGTTGCGAAAAGAAGACAAGCAAAACT
>OJKC01000221.1_pt1 | contig 57640 bp, 65 predicted proteins | sample 1596401 | NCBI WGS metagenome assembly OJKC01 (sample SAMEA4350162, study PRJEB24818) | metagenome | biome: human; feature: gut; material: faeces | place: Denmark | collected 2013-09 | reverse complement strand
GTATGACCGCCGCACCCTGTAGGGCGGGGCCCGTGTGCCCCGCCGGGAGTAATGCGTATGCTGCGGCGGGACACATGGGTCCCGCCCTACAGGGCAGGTGCGTTGACGCCGTCCCCTACACATTCAACTCGTCCGGCCACAAATCCCCGTCAAAATCACAACAATTCCACGCAAAATTTTGTGCACCTATCCAAAATGTGAAAATTTTGCCGGAAACGGTTGCGGATGGTCTTCGAAGGTGCTATATTTAACCCATACATCGTAAATATACTATATACGGACACCCATGGGTGTCTGCTTTGCCGCCGAATGCGGCAAAGCAGATAGCGTATTTGCGAAATCTAAATTTACATGGGAGGGTTCTTAAATGAACAACAACCAAAAAGCGACAAAGCGCGCGCTATTGACCAGCGTTATGGCACTGGTCATGTGTGTGGTCATGCTGGTCGGGACAACGTTCGCCTGGTTTACCGACACGGCATCCACCGGCGTCAACAAGATCCAGGCGGGTAATCTGGATGTGGCACTGGAGATGCGGAATGGTGAAAAGTGGGACAATGCCGAGAATCAGACACTGAACTTCATGCAGAAGCAGTCTGACGGTTCTGTTAAGCAGGAAGCAAATATCCTCTGGGAGCCGGGCGCAAAATTCCAGCTGCCCACTCTGCGCGTTGCCAACAATGGCAACCTGGCGCTGAAGTACAAAGTGGTGTTCAGCGCCGTCAATGGCGGCAATGACCCCATGAAGCTGGCGAAGGTGCTGGATGTGTATTTGAATGATCAGCCGGTTGGTACGCTATATGACGCACTGACCTCCACTGATCCGGACGGCTTTGCACACGGAAATCTGACGGCGAAGGGAACGGACGGCGCTACCAGCGGTGAGCTTTCTATCACTGTCAAGATGCAGGAATCCGCCGGCAACGAGTATAAAAACCTGTCCATCGGCGGTGTGGCTGTTACGGTTTACGCTACGCAGCTGGCCAGCGAGTTCGACAGCTTCAATAATACATACGACGAGAATGCCGAGTATCCGATCGACACTTGGAATGGCGACATTGCTACCGCCAAAGAACTCGCTGATGCAACGGACGACACCAACAATGTTGTCACCGTTGAATCCGGCAGGCTGCTTGCCGCGCTGGCAGAGGCAGTAAAGAACGGAAATAACTATGAAGGTTATACCATTAAGCTTACCAAAAATATCGACCTCAATGGAAAAGAGTGGACTCCTATCGGCACTAAAGGTACTCCCAATGTATTTAAGGGTACTTTTGACGGCGACGGAAGAACCATTAAAAATCTTAAAATCAGCAGTGGCGATTGCGTAGCCTTTTTTGGTGCGGTCGAGAATGCAACAGTGAAAAACTTGACTGTTGAGGGTAATGTGAACGGAAAGAATGCTGCCGGCATTGTTGCAAGAGTGGTCGGTGGCGCTACCATTGAAAACTGTGTCAACAGAGCTACTATCAATGCCAGCGATAAAGCCGCCGGTATTGTTATGTATGCACAGGGAAGCAGTAGCTCCGATCAATATGGACCTCTTAGCAGCGATTGCGTGATAAAAAATTGCAAGAACTATGGTGCAGTTAATGCAAACAAAATAGCTGCCGGAGGTATCTATGGATGGTCTGCCGATGAGTCGGGTAGATTAAAGATCACTGACTGCGAAAATAATGGAGCGGTGACGGCGACTAATACAGCACAAGCCGGCGGTATTGCAGGAGACTGTCGTGCAATAACGGTTGAGAACTGCGCAAACAACGGAACTGTTACATCTGCAGCAAATGCTGGTGGCATCGTGGGTAAGAACGATACAAAAGCAAGCACAATCACATCGTGTAAAAACACAGCGACAGTTGTGGGTGCTGAATATAAAACTGGCGGCATTGCTGGCACATTTATTGGTGAAATTAAAAACAGCTCCACCACCGGTAATGATGTTTTGGTAGGTACGCTTGGTACTACAGAGACCAATGATGTCAATAGAATTGAAATGGCTGCCAAGACCAGAATTAAGATCTCTGCTTTTGAAGGCAATATTTCCTTGAAAAATGTCGAGATTGATGTTGTTAACGTCTTTGTCGGAACGGGAAACCGCGAAATCAACCTTAGCAATGCAAGTGTAGCCACTCTCACATTAACCGGCGGCAAGGGCGTTTATGGCAATTACATGCTCGGTAACAGAACAGTGCTGACACGGGATGATGAAACATCAACGATTGGCGCTATCGTGGTCAATGGTCAGTGCAAAGATGCCACTTCGTTTATGTATATCTATTTGAACGGCATCTGCAACAATGTTGTGAACCACATGACAACCGCTGATGGCACAAAGGGCGCTAATATTTGCACATTTGAAACTGGAACGATAAACAACGGAGTTGTTGCTCCCCTTGAAGGCGAAAAGACGAAAGTTGAGTATACTGCGACGTGACTGCGGGAAAACCCGTGCTTGCATATCTTCGTTGAAAGTATATAATGAGGATGTAAAAAACACGTGGTATGTCGTTTCCAAGTAAGTTAGCGCCTTTTCTGCCTTTAGGTGGAATCCCTCCGCGGTTCCCGCTTGTAAAAGCGGCGAATATAACCCTCCTCCGTCTGTGTTTGCGATTGCATGGACGGAAAGCGCGGCGCCCCTTTGTTCAGGGGGCGCCGCGTTGTTTTGCTTGCCGCCGTCCACCTATAAAAAAGCGAAGTGCCGCGCGCCCGCAGGCACACGGCACTTCACTTTTCAGGAGAGAAATGGTACCCCGTTTGCAAGGGTACGGGAACCACAGGGTCTGGCGGAACCCGGTGGGATCGGAAGCTCAGTAAGAACCGGCGTTTACTGCACGCCGAACAGCAGATCACCGTAGGTGGGGAACGGCCAGCAGCCGACAGCGGTACGCTGCTCCGCCTCGTCGCAGGGCTTGCGCAGCGCCTCCATCTTGGGCAGCAGCACATCCCGCACCATGTTGGCGCTCTCGGTCACGTCGTCGATCTTGTGGAACGCAGCCAGCGCTGCGGCCAGATCCTCCACGGCGGCGTCGATCTCCTCAACGAGGTCGGACAGCCGCGTGACCAGCGTTATCTCGTAGATACCGGACACCACCGGCGCCACCGCCTTCTTCAGCGCGATGTCCTGTGCCAGCTTCGCGGAGAACTTCTCCACGGCGGGCAGGATCTGGCGGCGCGCCATGTCCACCATCGTTTCCGCCTCGATATTGACGGTCTTGCGATAGTTGTCCAGCATGATCTCGTAGCGGGAGCGTATCTCCGCCTCGGACATGACCTTCAGGGATGTGAGCATCTTCACGTTCTTTTCTTCCAGGATGCAGGGCATGGCGTCCGGCGTGGTGCGCAGGTTCAGCAGACCGCGCACCTCGGTGGCCTCCTTGATCCAGGCATCGTCATAGCCGTTGCCGTTGAAGATGATGCGCTTGTGCTTCTTGATGACCGACTGGATCAGCTGATGCAGCGCACTGTCGAAGTCCTCGGCGCCCTCCAGCGCGTCGGCGTACTGGCGCAGGGACTCGGCCACCGCCGCGTTCAGCATGATGTTGCAGCAGGCGATGGAGTTGGCGGAGCCCAGCATACGGAACTCGAACTTGTTGCCGGTAAAGGCGAAGGGGGAGGTGCGGTTCCGGTCGGTGGTATCGCGGATGAACTTGGGCAGCACATGCACGCCCAGCTTCATGACGGTCTTTTCCGTGCCGCTGTACGGCTCGTCCTTTTCGATGGACTCCAGGATGGCGGTCAGCTCGTCACCCAGGAAGATGGACACCACGGCGGGCGGCGCTTCGTTGGCGCCCAGACGGTGGTCGTTGCCGGCGGTGGCCACGGACAGCCGCAGCAGATCCTGATAGTCGTCCACGGCCTGTATCACCGCGCACAGGAACAGCAGGAACTGCGCGTTCTCGTGGGGTGTCTCGCCGGGGGTCAGCAGGTTCACGCCGGTATCGGTGGCCATGGACCAGTTGTTGTGCTTACCGGAGCCGTTGACGCCGTCGAAGGGCTTCTCGTGCAGCAGGCACACCAGCCCGTGCCGGGCGGCCACCTTCTGCATGATCTCCATGGTCAGCTGGTTGTGGTCGGTGGCGATATTTGTAGTGGTATAGATGGGCGCCAGCTCGTGCTGGGCGGGAGCCACCTCGTTGTGCTCCGTCTTGGCCAGAATGCCCAGCTTCCACAGCTCCTCGTTCAGGTCGGCCATATACGCCGCCACGCGGGGCTTGATAGCGCCGAAGTAGTGGTCGTCCATCTCCTGCCCCTTGGGAGGCTTCGCGCCGAACAGCGTGCGCCCGCAGAACACCAGATCCTTCCGTTTGTCGAACATGGCGCGATCCACAAGGAAGTACTCCTGCTCGGGCCCCACCGAGGTGCGCACGCACTTGACGTCCGTGTTGCCGAACAGGTGCAGCACGCGCAGCGCCTGCTTGTTCAGCGCCTGCATGGAGCGCAGCAGCGGCGTCTTTTTGTCCAGCGCCTCGCCGCCGTAGGAACAGAAGGCCGTGGGGATGCACAGCGCCTTGTCCTTAATAAAGGCGTAGGACGTGGGATCCCAGGCCGTGTAGCCGCGAGCCTCAAACGTGGCGCGCAGACCGCCGGAGGGGAAGCTGGACGCGTCCGGCTCGCCCTGGATCAGCTCCTTGCCGGAGAACTCCATAAGCACACCGCCGTCCGGCGAGGGGGTGATAAAGCTGTCGTGCTTCTCGGCGGTGATGCCGGTCAGCGGCTGGAACCAATGGGTAAAATGGGTCGCTCCATGCTCGATGGCCCAATCCTTCATGGCCTCTGCCACGGCGTCGGCCACCTGACTGTCCAGCCGGCCGCCCTCGTCAATGGTCTTTTTCAGAGACAGATAGACGTCATGGGGGAGTCTCGCCTTCATCACGCGGTCATCAAATACCAGTGTGCCGAAGATGTCCGATACGGTTTTCATGTGTTCCACCCCGTTTTTAATAAATTTGAAAATAGAAAAAGGCGTCACGAAGCCCTGAGCTTCAAGACGCCTTTGCCTTTCATGGGCGAAATTATAGGCGCATGTGAGAGATTTGTCAATCAGCTTTTTTCACAATTTTTGCGGTTTTCTTCATTGACTTTATGATGCAGTCGTGCTATAATGCCGAACCATGATGAGCAAAGGCGTTCATCCGAGCAGGACATTTGTCCCTGTCGGATGGGCGCTTTTTTATTTCCTTTTCCCCCTCCCTCGCTTGAAAGGGCGGGCTGGAAGCACAGGAAAACAACGGCTCAGGAAAGGACGGACACAGTATGAAACTGGAAGGACAGGTGCGCATCCCCTCCGGGTGCGCGATATCGGCGGTCATCTCCCGCGAGGGGACGCGGATGAGCGGCGAAGCTGTTATTAAGAGTATGATCCCCATGCATGACCGCTCCAACGGCCTGGGCGGTGGCTTTGCCGCCTACGGCATTTACCCGGAGCACCGGGAGGAGTATGCCTTTCACATCTTCTTTGATGACAACACCACCCGCCGGGAGTGCGAGGCTCTGCTGAAGGAGGGCTTCGAGATCGTGGAGGCGGAGCTGATCCCCATCCGAATTATCCCGGAGATCACGGACATCCCCCATATCTGGCGCTACTTTGTGCGTCCGCTTGGCTCCGTGCTGGCGCGGCTCCAGCTGGATGAGAAGGAATTCGTCGCCCGGACGGTCATGGACATCAACACCCGGCTGAAGGGCGCTCATGTATTCTCCAGCGGCAAGAACATGGGCACGTTCAAGGCGGTGGGCTATCCGGAGGACGTGGGGCGGTTCTACCGGCTGGAGGAGTACGGCGCGTACAGCTGGACAGCCCACGGGCGCTATCCCACCAACACCCCCGGCTGGTGGGGCGGCGCGCACCCCTTTGCCCTGCTGGACTGGTCCATCGTCCACAACGGGGAGATATCCTCCTACGACGCCAACCGCCGCTGTATTGAAATGTACGGCTACAAGTGCAATTTGCAGACGGACACGGAGGTCATCACCTATATCGCCGACTATCTGCTGCGGCGGCAGGGGCTGACGCTGGAGGAGATGGCGTCGGTGATCGCCGCGCCCTTCTGGTCCACCATCCGCACCCGGGAGCCGGATGCCGCCCGGCAGCTGACGTATCTGCGGACGGTATATCCCAGCCTGCTGATCACGGGGCCGTTCTCCATTATTCTGGGGTTCAACGGCGGGCTGATGGCGCTGAACGACCGCCTGAAGCTGCGCTCCATGGTCACGGCGGAGAAGGACGACAAGGTGTTTATCGCCAGCGAGGAGGCCGCCATCCGCGTCATGGCTCCCGACGCCGAGAACCTGTACGCCCCCATGGGCGGTGAGCCGTTTATCGTGAAAGTGAAAGAGGGTGCCTATTGATGGCTCTGGATTACATCATACCGGAATTTGACGTGGTGCGGAACGACGCGCGCTGCACCCGCTGCCGTATATGCGAGACGCAGTGCGCCAACGGCGTACACACCTACAACGCCGACGGGAAGGTCATGGTCAGCGACGAGAGCAAGTGCGTCAACTGCCAGCGCTGCGTGTCCTTCTGTCCCACCCACGCGCTGAAAATCGTGAAAAACGAGAACTGCCTGCGGGAGAATGCCAACTGGAGCTGCGCCACCGTGAAGGAGATATACAAGCAGGCGTCCACCGGCGGCGTGCTGCTCAGCTCCATGGGCAACCCCCAGCCCCTGCCGGTGTACTGGGACAGGCTGCTGATCAACGCCTCGCAGGTGACGAATCCGCCCATCGATCCCCTGCGGGAGCCCATGGAGACGCGGGTCTTTCTGGGCAAGAAGCCGTCGGCCATCCGGCGGAACGCGGACGGTACACTGTGCACCGACCTGCCGCCTCAGCTGGAGCTGTCGGTACCCGTTCTGTTCTCCGCCATGAGCTACGGCTCCATCAGCTACAACGCCCACGCCGCCCTTGCCCGCGCCGCGCAGGAGCTGGGTATCTGCTACAACACCGGCGAGGGCGGCCTGCACCGGGATTTCTACCCCTACGGCGCCAACACCATCGTGCAGGTGGCCTCCGGGCGGTTCGGCGTGGAGGAGAAATATCTGAACACCGGCGCCGCCATCGAGATCAAGATGGGGCAGGGCGCCAAGCCCGGCATCGGCGGACACCTGCCCGGTGCCAAGATCGTGGGCGACGTGTCCAAGACCCGCATGATCCCGGAGGGCGCGGACGCCATCTCCCCCGCGCCCCATCACGACATCTACTCCATCGAGGATCTGCGCCAGCTGGTCTACTCCCTGAAGGAGGCCACCCAGTACAAAAAGCCCATCATCGTCAAGGTAGCCGCCGTCCACAACATCGCCGCCATTGCCAGCGGCATCGCCCGCAGCGGCGCGGACATCATCGCCATCGACGGCTTCCGGGGCGGCACCGGCGCCGCCCCCACCCGCATCCGCGACAACGTGGGCATCCCCGTGGAGCTGGCGCTGGCCGCCGTGGATCAGCGGCTGCGGGACGAGGGTATCCGGAACAACGTGTCCCTGATCGTGGGCGGCAGCATCCGCTCCTCCGCCGATGTGGTCAAGGCCATCGCCCTGGGCGCGGACGCCTGCTATATCGCCACCGCCGCGCTGCTGGCCATGGGCTGCCACCTGTGCCGCTCCTGTCAGACAGGTCGGTGCTGCTGGGGCATCGCCACCCAGCGCCCCGATCTGGTCAAGCGGCTGGATCCCCAGCAGAGCGCGGAGCGGCTGGTGAATCTGGTCACGGCGTGGAAGCACGAGATCAAGGAGATGATGGGCGGCATGGGCATCAACTCCATCGAAGCCCTGCGGGGCAACCGGGTGATGCTGCGGGGCATCCACCTGACGGACAAGGAGCTGGAGATCCTGGGCGTTGCCCACGCCGGTGAATAAAAAAGCGTCAAAAAGCGATATTTATACGAAATATGCGTGGAAAAGCCACGAAAGGAGTGGTACAATATGGACTTCATAGAAGCGCGGGAGCTTTCCTTCTCCCAATTGAACGAAACCATACGCCGCGCCGGGAAGGAGTGCCGCATCTGCGCCTGTCAGGGGCAGCGGTTCATTGCCGCCGGCATGAGCGGCAAGACGCTGGTCATTGACGGCGTACCCGGCAACGCGCTGGGCGCATATCTGGGAGGCGGCTCCATCACCGTCAACGGCAACGCCCAGGACGCCGTAGGCGACACCATGAACGCCGGGCGCATCGTCGTCAACGGCAGCGCCGGCGATGCGGCGGGCTACGCCATGCGGGGCGGCGAGATCTACATCCGCGACAACGCGGGCTATCGCGCCGGCATCCACATGAAGGCGTACAAGCAGCACAAGCCGGTGATCGTCATCGGCGGGCGCGCCGGCAGCTTTCTGGGCGAGTATCAGGCCGGCGGCCTGATACTGGTGCTGGGGCTGCACACCGACGGGCGGCCTGTGGTGCATTTCTTCCCCTGCACGGGGATGCACGGCGGCAAGATGGTGTTCCGCGGCGACGTGTCCAACATCCGCTTCCCCGATCAGGTGTCGCTGCACAGCGCCACCGCGGAGGACATGGCGGAGATCCGACCCTATGTGCAGGAATACGCCCGGCTGTTCGGCCGGGACGCGGACGCGCTGCTGCGCGATCCCTACACCGTGGTCACACCGGGCAGCAGCAACCCCTACCAGCAGATGTATGTAGCCAATTAGAAAGGCGGTATCACTATGAAATACACAGCGGACGAGATCAGGCAGTATGTGGCGGAGGAGGACATCAAATTCCTGCGTCTGGCCTTCTGCGACATCTTTGGCAGCCAGAAGAACATCTCCATCCTGCCGGACGAGCTGGAGCGGGCGCTGACCTACGGCATCGCCTTCGATGCCTCCGCCGTGCCGGGCTTCGGCGACGAGGTGCACTCCGACCTGTTCCTGCACCCGGACACCGGCACACTCTGCATGCTCCCCTGGCGGCCTGACCACGGGCGGGTGGCGCGGATGTTCTGCCATGTGCTGCGTCCCAACGGCGCCGCCTTCGATGCCGACTGCCGCGCCCTGCTGCGTCAGGCCGTGGCGGACGCCGAGCAGATGGGCATCTCCTTCTCCTTCGGCACCGAGATGGAGTTCTACCTCTTCCGCCGGGACGACAACGGCGAGCCCACCCGCATCCCCTACGACAACGCCGGGTACATGGACATTGCCCCGGAGGACAAGGGTGAAAACGTCCGCCGGGAGATCTGCCTGACGCTGGAGCAGATGGGCATCCGCCCGGAGTGCTCCCACCACGAGCAGGGGCCCGGTCAGAACGAGATCGACTTCCGCTACTCCGACCCCCTCACCGCCGCCGACAACGCCGTGACCTTCCGCGCGGTGGTGAACTCCGTGGCGGTGCGCAACGGCCTTGCCGCCGACTTTTCCCCCAAGCCGCTGGCCGACAAGCCCGGCAACGGCATGCACATCAACATCTCCGCCAAGAGCCGGGACGGGGAGGACGTGATGCCCCGCATCATCGCCGGTATCCTCAGCCATGTGGCGGAGATGACCGTGTTCCTGAATACGCGGGAGGAGTCCTACCACCGCTTCGGCAGCAGCAAAGCGCCGCGGTATATCTCCTGGTCCAGCGAGAACCGCTCCCAGCTGATCCGCATCCCCGCCGCGCAGGGCGAGTACCGCCGGGCGGAGCTGCGCTCTCCCGACCCGCTGTGCAGCCCGTATCTGGCCTTCACGCTGCTGATCCGGGCGGGGCTGGACGGCATAAACCGCCGTCTGGTGCTGCCCGACGCCGCCAATGTGAACTTCTACACCGCGCCCGCCTCCGTGAGAGCGCAGTTCCACACCCTGCCGGAGACGCTGGAGGACGCCAAAACCGCAGCCGCAGGCAGCGATTTCATCGCCCAGTGCCTGCCCGACAGCATCATCAGGCCGTACACCCGCTGACCATTACCTGCCGCGAAAGGAGGGACGAACATGGACGACAGCCGGAGCACCTACAGTGTGCTGGTGGTATCCGCCGCGGCCAAATTCCATACGTCCCTCCGGGAGCTGCTGCCGGAGGATCGCTACGCGCCGATGTGCGCCGCCTCCAGCGTGGCGGAGGCGCGGCGTGTGCTGCTGGAGCGCCCCTTCGACATCGTCATCATCAGCGCGCCCCTGCCGGATGAGTTCGGCACAAAGCTGGCGCTGCACATCATCGACAAGAGCAGCGCCGGTGTGCTGCTGCTGGTCAAGGCGGAGCACTACCCCGACCTGTCCGCCCGCCTGTCGCCCCAGGGCATCCTGCTGCTGCAAAAGCCCACCTCCCCGCCGCTGCTGCTGCAATCGCTCCAGCTGCTGTGCGGCACGCGGGAGCGCCTGCGCCGCATGGAGCAGAAAACCGCCACCATCGAGGAGAAAATGGCGGAGATACGGCTGGTGAACCGCGCCAAATGGCAGCTCATCGACCAGCGGGGCATGACGGAGCAGGACGCGCACCGCTATATAGAAAAGCAGGCCATGGATCGCTGCGTCACCCGCCGCGCCGTGGCGGAGGACATCCTCAGCGGCGTCCTTTGACAGCCCTTTTGCAGGGGCGGACAACTCTGTCCGCCTGTTCCCTACAATCATAACCACCAGTAAACTGGTGGTTTGATCTGCCCCTAAAAGGGACTATTACGACCGCAGCCCCTAAAAGGGGCGTTGAAGGTTTGACGCCGCATTACCATTTCAGGCAGCCGCTTCAAGCGGCTGTCTTTTTATGCCTTCTTATTCTTGTCACCCGTAAACGGGTCTACATATTCTTTGATGCTGATCTGATCCGCGGCATAGTCCTCCTCCGGTTGGTTTCGGATATACTCCGCTATGATCTTTTTACTGCGTCCCACAGTATCCACATAGTATCCTCTGCACCAAAAATTTCTCGATCCATACTTGTACTTCAAATTCGCGTGCCTCTCGAAAATCATTAGCCGAAACGGAGGACAAACCTCTTGCATTTAACAGGGCTTTCCTTTATAATTAAATACCGCTTTTACATTATTGACAATAAGGAGTGTGAGACAATGACCGAGGAAAAGAAGACCAATACCCCTGAGACGGAGGAGGTAGCGGAGAGCAGGAACTTTATCCTGAACTTTATCGACGAGGACATCGCAGAGGGTGGTCAGTTCCAGGGAATGACCGTTCACACCCGTTTCCCGCCGGAGCCTAACGGCTATCTGCACATCGGACACTGCAAGGCGCTGACCATCGACTTCGGCACCGCCGAGCGGTACAACGGCCTGTGCAACCTGCGCATGGACGACACCAACCCCACCAAGGAGGACGAGGAGTTTGTGGAGGCCATCAAGCAGGACATCCACTGGCTGGGCTTCGACTGGGGCGACAGGTTCTTCTACGGCAGTGACTATTTTGAGGAGGACTACCGGCAGGCGGTGCTGCTCATCAAGAAGGGATTGGCCTATGTGTGCCAGCTGACGCCGGAGGAGTTCAAGGCCAACCGCGGCGACATCGGTATCCCCGCCGTGTCTCCCTACCGGGATCGCCCGGTGGAGGAGAGCCTGGACCTGTTTGCCCGCATGCGCGCCGGGGAGTTCCCCAACGGCGCCATGACCCTGCGCGCCAAGATCGACCTGGCCAGCGGCAACTTCAATATGCGCGACCCGGTGATCTATCGCATCAACCACATGAGCCACCACCGGCAGGGCAACAAGTGGTGCATTTACCCCATGTACGACTTCGCCCACCCCATTCAGGACGCGCTGGAGGGCATCACCCACAGCCTGTGCTCGCTGGAGTTCGAGGCGCACCGCCCCCTGTACAACTGGGTCATCGAAAACTGCGAGCTGCCCGCCCATCCCCGCCAGATCGAGTTTGCCCGGCTGGGCATCGACCACACGGTGATGTCCAAGCGGAAGCTGCGCAAGCTGGTGGAGGAGAACTATGTGTCCGGCTGGGATGATCCCCGTATGCCCACCCTGTGCGGCCTGCGCCGCCGGGGCTACACCGCCGCCGCCATCCGCAGCTTCTGCGAGCGCATCGGCGTGGCCAAGTCCCCCAACACCATTGAATACGGCTTCCTGGAGCACTGCCTGCGGGAGGATCTCAACGCCCACGCGGAGCGCACCATGGCGGTGCTGCACCCGGTGAAGCTGACGGTCACCAACTATCCTGAGGGCAAGAGCGAGACGTTCACCGTGGAGAACAACCCCACCGACCCCGCGCAGGGCACCCACGAGATCACCTTCTCCCGCCACCTGTGGATCGAGGAGGAGGACTTCATGGAGGTGCCGGTGCCCAAGTACAAGCGGCTGACCCCCGGCGGCTTCGAGTGCCGGCTGAAGGGCGCGTATCTGGTCACCTGCACCGGCTGCGTCAAGGACGAGAGCGGCCGTGTGGTGGAGGTGCTGTGCGAGTACGACCCCAACTCCAGCGGCGGCGACCCCGCCGACGGGCGCAAGGTCAAGGGCGCGACGCTCCACTGGGTGGATGCCGCCAACTGCATGGACGCCGAGGTGCGCCTGTACGACAACCTGTTCTCCGACGAGCAGCCCGACGGCCCTGACAAGGACTTCCTGACCTGCCTGAACCCGGAGAGCCTGACGGTGCTCACCGGCTGCAAGGTGGAGCCGGAGATGCGCAAGGTGGCGGAGGAGTTCGACAAGAAGGAGAACCGCACCGGCGTCAACGCGCCTACGTTCCAGTTCATGCGGATGGGCTATTTCTGCCTGGATAACCGGGACAGCTCGGCGGAGCATCTGGTGTTCAACCGCAGCGTATCCCTGAAGGACAGTTTCAAGAAGTAAAGAGAAAGCAAGGCGGGCGTGCCGAAAGGCACGCCCGCCACAGCTTGTCAAAAAAGTCCGAACGGACTTTTTTGACAAGCTGAGGCAAAATCGCAAAATAAACAGACGTTTCAAACTAACGGGATATTGTATATGTATATGCTAATTTTACAACAGAACGATATATAAGTAAACAGTTGAAATGTCATGCCTGACATGATATAATGCCATGGCGCGAATGGGGGCCTTTACATGGACACCATCAAATGCGAGCTGTTTTTGGCGGCGGTAGACCGCGGCAGCCTGACCGCAGCCGGCGAAGCCTTTGGCTATGGCTACACCAAGGATTACCCGGTAGAGCGCATGATGCGGGATGCCAAGATCACGGAGATTTATGAGGGCACCAGTGAAGTCCAGCGTATTGTGATCTCCGCCAACATGGGTCTGTAAGAGGAGGGAATAGACAATGAAGATTCTGGTTACCGTAAAGCAAGTTCCCGACACCAGCGGCAAGGTCGCTGTCAATCCCGATGGTACTCTGGATCGCGCGTCCATGGGCATCTCCGGCGCCATCCAGCACAAGGCCGGTATGCAGGATTCCGAGTGCATCATCGCCGTGAACAAGAACGATACCGCTCCCATCTTCGAGGTGGCTGACTACGGTATCGTGGGCGACCTGTTCAAGGTCGTTCCCGAGCTGATCGAGTCCATCAAGGCTGCCAAGGCCGCCAAGTAATGAGGAAGAGGACACGCGGATATGCGGCATACAGGGAGTAATACCATGCGGTCACTGCGCCTGCTGGCATGGATCACCCAATTCGGGATATCCGTCGCAGCGCCGCCGGTGCTCTGCGCCCTGCTGGGCGACTACCTGCAACGGCGGTACGCGCTGGGGAGCTGGGTGCTGTGGGTGCTGATCCTTGTCGGCATACTCAGCGGCGTGGCGGGCTTGCGGCAATCGCTGCGCAGCCTGCGGCGCATCAGCGCGGAGGACGACGAAAAAAAACCGCCCAGAGGCTACAACGGACATGAATAAAGCGATGAATATGATAAAAAAACTGTGGAACGACGGCGGCGTGCGCCGCATGCTTCTGACATTTGCGGCCACGGAGCTGGTGTGCTCCGGCCTGATGGTGGGCGTTTTTGCGCTGCTGGGAAAATATACGCCGCAGGTGGCTGTGGGCGCCATTGTCGGCAGCGTGCTCGCCGTGGCCAATTTTGCGGTATTGAGCATCGGCGTGGAGAAAAGCGTCGAGGCCTTTGACCGGGAGGGCAATCCTGCGGGCGCAAAGCTGGCCGTGCAGTTGTCCTCCTCCGTCCGGCTTCTGGTCATGGCCGCCGTCATATTTGTACTGCTGAAGGCAGGCATTGGCGAGCCGGTGCCCATGATCCTGCCGCTGCTGTTTACGCGTGTCGGAACAATGGCGCTCAGCAGGGCAACGAAAACGAAGGAGAGTAAACAATGAACGGATCTATGATCTATTTTACCATCCCGATCCTGGGTGGTATTCCCATCACGCAGACCACCGTCTCTTCCTTTCTCGTGATGGTCATACTGTGTGTGACCGGCGGGATCCTTGGACGGCATCTGCAAAAAAGACCCAGCGGCCGGCAGGTGCTGACGGAAAAACTTATTACCACGCTGTACGACATGGTAGGCGATACCATGGGGCGGCACAATCTGTACTGGGCGCCCTATATCGGCACGCTGTTTCTCAGCTCTGCATTGGGCAGCCTGATCGGTATGACCGGTTTTCTGCGCTCGGCCACGTCTGACCTGTCCACAACGCTGACCTGGGCGCTGATGACCAGCGTTCTGGTGTGGGTCTGCTCCATCCGCGCCAACGGCGTGTGGGGCTGGCTCAAGGGCTATGCCGAGCCTGTGGCGGTCATGCTGCCCATGAATATCGTCAGCGAGATCGCGCAGCCCATCTCCATGGCATTCCGTCATTTCGGCAATATCATGGGCGGCGGCGTGCTGACAAGCCTTTTATACTCTGCGCTGGCCGCAGCCTCGTCCCTGATCTTCGGGTGGCTGCCCGGCCTTCTGGGAGAGATACCCTTCCTGCAGGTGGGCATCCCCGCGGTGCTCTCTCTGTACTTCGACATCTTTTCCGGCTTTGTGCAGGCGCTGGTATTCAGCCTGCTGACCATGGTGTATGTGGGCAATGCCTGCCCGCCGCCGGAGATCGAATAGATTCGTATGCTGTCCCCCGGGACGGTGTAGAATATAGCAACCTACTCACAACGAATAAAGAAAAAGGAGAACAAAAATGGAACAGTCTATTATTTCCGCAGCATGCGCCCTGGGCGCCGGTCTTTGCATGGGCATCGGCGCTATCGGCCCGGCCATCGGCGAAGGAAACGCCGTCGGCAAGGCGCTGGAGGGCATGGCCCGTCAGCCGGAGGCCACCGGTACGCTCCGTACCAACATGATCCTCGGCTGCGCCATCACCGAGTCCACCGGTATCTACTCGCTGGTCGTGGCACTGCTGCTTCTGTTCGTCAAGTTTTAACATAACCGACTATACCGAGCAAAGGAGAACGAAAAGTTGCAGAATTTTGAAAGCATTGTGGGCGTAAATTTCTGGACGGCTCTGTTTACGCTGTGCAATATGCTTATCACATTCCTGATCCTTAAAAAGCTCCTGTTCAAGCCTGTGAAAAAAATGATCGACGACCGCCAGAAGGAGATCGCCGACCAGTACGCCGAGGCGGAGCGCCGCCGGCAGGAGGCGGAGCAGGCCAAGCTCGCCTACGACCAGGAGATCGCGCAGGCGAAGCAGAAGCGCGACGAGATCGTCCGCGAGGCGGCCGAGCTTGCCCACCGCCAGGAGCGCGACATTCTCAATGCCGCGCGGGAGGAGGCCAAGGCCATCACCGCCAAGGCACACTCCGACATCCGCCAGGAGCGCAGGAAGGTATTCAATGAGATGAAAACGGAGATCTCCGATATCGCCATCGAGATCGCCGAAAAGGTGACGGAGAAGGAGATCGACTCGGATAAGCATCGTGAGCTGATCGATTCGTTTATCGACCAGATCGGAGAAGCCTCATGAAGGACGCAGCAAAGATATACGGCGAAGCGCTCTATGAGCTGGCGCGCAGCGAGGAACTGGACGGCCAGCTGCTGCCTCAGCTTCGCGGAGCCGCAGAGCTGCTGACAGGCGCACCGGAGTATCAGTATATTCTCAGCAGCCCGGCCATATCCAAGGCCGAGCGCACAGGATTGCTGGATCAGGCCTTTTCCGGGCAGGTACACCCCTATGTGCTGAATTTTATGAAGATCCTCTGCGAGGCCGGAGCCATCCGGCTTCTGCCGGGCTGCCTGCGCAGCTATGAAAGGCGGTACGATCAGGATCACAATATCCTGAAGGCGCGCGCCGTGACAGCTGTGGAAATGACGCAGGAGCAGCAGGAGGCGCTGCGGCAGAAGCTCTCCGCCGTCACCGGAAAGACCATCCGGCTGACCTGCCGGACAGACCCGGATTGTCTGGGCGGCGTCCGTGTGGAAATGGACGGCCAGCGGCTGGACGGCACCGTCCGCAGACATCTGGAGGATATGAATGATCTGCTGTCGAAAGCAGTATTTTGATCTCAAGGAAGAGAGTATGTAAACTATGGAATTAAGGTTAGAAGAAATATCCAAGATCATCCGCTCCCAGATCAAGCACTATGAAAGCACCGTTGAGCACGATGAGACAGGCAGCGTCGTTCTGGTGGGCGACGGTATCGCCCGTGTGTCCGGCCTTGACAAGTGTGAGGTCAACGAGCTGGTGGAATTCCCCAACGGCGAATACGGCATGGCGCTGAATCTGGAGGAGGACACCGTGGCCGTTGTTCTGCTGGGCAGCGACGTGGGCATCCGCGAGGGCGACACCGTGCGCCGCACGGGACGCGTTGTCTCTGTGCCCGTGGGCGAGGCCATGATCGGCCGTGTGGTGGACGCGTTGGGTCGTCCCATCGACGGCAAGGGCGATATCGTGTCGGAGCGCTACGCGCCCATTGAAAGTCCTGCTCCCGGCATTATCCAGCGCCAGCCGGTGAAGGAGCCCCTGCAGACCGGCATCAAGGCCATTGACAGCATGATCCCCATCGGACGCGGCCAGCGTGAGCTGATCATCGGCGACCGGCAGACCGGCAAGACCGTTCTGGCCGCCGATACCATCATCAACCAGAAGGGACAGGACGTCATCTGCATCTATGTGGCCATCGGTCAGAAGCGCTCTACCGTGGCGCAGCTGGTAAACACGCTGGAGAGCGCCGGCGCCATGGACTACACCATCGTTGTCAGCGCCACCGCCTCCGAGCAGGCGCCCCTGCAGTACATTGCGCCCTATACCGGCTGCACCATAGGCGAATACTTCATGCATCAGGGCAAGCATGTTCTGGTGGTCTATGACGATCTGAGCAAGCACGCCGTGGCCTACCGCGCCATCTCCCTGCTGATCCGCCGTCCTCCCGGACGCGAGGCGTATCCCGGCGATGTGTTCTATCTCCACAGCCGCCTTCTGGAGCGTGCCGCCCGCCTGAACGACTCGCTGGGCGGCGGCTCCCTGACGGCTCTGCCCATCATCGAAACGCAGGCCGGCGATGTGGCCGCCTATATCCCCACCAACGTTATCTCTATCACAGACGGCCAGATCTATCTGGAGACGGAGCTGTTCCATGCCGGCGTCATGCCCGCCGTAAACCCCGGTATCTCCGTGTCCCGCGTGGGCGGCAACGCCCAGATCAAGGCCATGAAGCAGGTGTCCGGTACGCTGAAGCTCCTGTACAGCCAGTACCGCGAACTCAAAGGTTTTGCTCAGTTCGGCGGCGATCTGGACAAGGACACCAAGGAGCGCCTTGCCCAGGGCGAGCGCATCGTGGAGGTTCTCAAGCAGAACCGCAACACACCGCTGGAGGTGGCGCAGCAGGTCTGCATCCTCTATGCCGTGGTCAACGGCTTCCTGTCCCAGATCCCCGTGGAGCAGATCCGCGATTTTGAGGACGGGCTGCACAAGGCGCTGGCCAACGAGGGCACCGGTATTCTTGACGCCATCCGCAGCACAAAGAAGCTGGACGAGTCCACGGAAGCCCAGCTCAAGGACTTCCTGACGGACGCGGTGGCGTCCTATCTGGACAGACACTGACCGGGAGGGGAACAAATGGCCTCTTCCATGAAAGACATAAAGCTGCGCATCCACAGCGTGGAGAGCACCATGCAGATCACCCGCGCCATGGAGCTGGTGGCGGCCTCCAAGCTGCGCCGTGCGCAGGAGCGGATGGAACGAAGCCGTCCGTATTTCGAGATACTCCACGAGACGATCCACGATATAGCCGGGCTGGATGACACCATTCTCTCGCCCTATGTGATGCAGCGGGAGGTCAAGCGCACCTGCTGGATCGTGATCGCGGGCGACCGCGGTCTGGCCGGCGGCTATAACAACAACATCTTTAAGCTTGTACACGCTGAAGCCGCAGGCAGGGAGATGATCGTGGTGCCCGTGGGCAAGAAAGCGCTGGAATATTACCGGCACAAGAATATTCCCGTGTGGTCGGGCGCCTATCAGGAGGCCGGCGCCGTCACCGTGGGCGACTGCTTCACCATGGCCAACATGCTCTGCCGCGACTTCCGCCGGGGCGAGTTTGACGAGATCCGCATCGCATTTACCACGTTTGTCTCCGCCCTGTCGCAGACGCCCACCACCATGGGGCTGCTGCCGATCGTGGTGGATCACAGCGGAAAGGGCGGCGGACGCTCCGGCACGCGCATTACCTATGAGCCGGACAGCGAAACGGTGTATGACATGATCGTTCCGGAATATCTGGGCGGCCTGATCTACGGCGCGCTGTGCGAGTCCTTTGCCTCCGAGCAGGGTGCCCGGCGCATGGCCATGGACTCGGCGACCAAGAACGCGGGCGCCATGATCGATGATCTTACCCTGCGCTATAACCGCGCACGTCAGGGCGCGATCACGCAGGAGATCACGGAGATCGTGGCAGGTGCGCAGTATGAATGACAGAAAAGGAGACTATCCTATGACACAAAAAAACGTGGGCACCATCGTGCAGGCGATAGGCCCCGTGCTGGACATCCGTTTTCCCAACGATGCGATGCCGCAGCTGCTCAACGCCATTGAGATCGAGCACGACGGGAAAAAGCTGGTGGCGGAGGTGGCGCAGCACATCGGCGACGATGTGGTTCGCTGCATCGCCATGAGCAGCACCGACGGCCTGCAGCGCGGCATTCCCGCCACGGACACCGGCAGCCCCATTACCGTTCCCGTGGGCGAGGCATGCCTTGGCCGTATTTTCAATCTGCTGGGCGAGCCGGTGGACAACGGCCCCGCCCCCGAAGCCGAGGAGCGCTGGCCCATCCACCGTCCCGCACCCTCCTATGAGGAGCAGGAGAGCACCACGGAGATCCTTGAAACCGGCATCAAGGTGGTGGATCTGATCTGCCCCTATGCCAAGGGCGGCAAGATCGGCCTGTTCGGCGGCGCCGGTGTGGGCAAGACCGTGCTCATCATGGAGCTGATCAACAACGTGGCCAAGGAGCACGGCGGCATCTCCGTGTTCACCGGCGTGGGCGAGCGTACCCGCGAGGGCAACGACCTGTACAACGAGATGACCGAAAGCGGCGTTCTGAACAAGACCGCATTGGTCTACGGCCAGATGAACGAGCCGCCCGGAGCCCGTATGCGCGTGGCGCTCAGCGGACTGACCATGGCCGAGTACTTCCGCGACCAGAAGCACCAGGACGTGCTGCTGTTCATTGACAACATTTTCCGGTTTACCCAGGCCGGCAGCGAGGTGTCCGCTCTGCTGGGGCGCATGCCCTCCGCCGTGGGCTATCAGCCCACGCTGGCCACCGAGATGGGCGCGCTGCAGGAGCGTATCACCTCCACCAAGCAGGGCTCCATCACCTCCGTACAGGCGGTGTATGTCCCCGCCGACGACCTGACCGACCCCGCGCCCGCCACCACCTACGCCCATCTGGATGCCACCACCGTGCTGGATCGCGGCATTGCCTCTCTGGGTATTTATCCTGCCGTGGATCCGCTGGAATCTACCAGCCGCATCCTGGCCCCTGAGATCGTGGGCAAGGAGCACTATGAGGTGGCGCGGGATGTGCAGCGCATTTTGCAGCGCTACAAGGATCTGCAGGACATCATCGCCATCATGGGTATGGACGAGCTGAGCGAGGAGGACAAGCTGACTGTCTCCCGCGCCCGGAAGATCCAGCGGTTCCTGTCCCAGCCCTTCAGCGTGGCCGAGCAGTTCACGGGAATGCAGGGCAAGTATGTGCCCATCGCCGAGACGATCCGCGGCTTCCGCGAGATCATCGACGGCAAGCATGACGACATTCCCGAATCCGCCTTCCTCTATGCCGGTACCATCGACGAGGTGGTGGCAAAGGCCGGGGAGGGTGCAAAGGAATGAGAAGCTTTCCCTTGCAGATCGTCACCGCGGACGGCATGGTCTTTGACGGACAGGCGGAGAGCATCAGCGTCCGCGCCGCCGGCGGCGACATGAGCGTGCAGGCGGGACACTGCGACTATGTGACGGTGCTGGGCATGGGACAGGCGCGCCTGATCGTGGACGGCAAGGTGCGCACCGCTGCCTGCATCGGCGGCATGCTGGCGGTGGCGGACGGCAAGGTGCGCCTTGTTCCGACTACCTTTGAGTGGGCGGAGGACATCGACCTCACCCGTGCCCTGCACGCCAAGGAGTACGCCGAGGCGTATCTCAACAGTCATCCCGGCGAAACAGACTCCCGGGAATACCGCCATTTTGAAGCGAAGCATAAGCGCTCGCTGATCCGTATAGACGTGGCGCAGGGCGCGTCCGGCGCCCGCTCCTTATGAAAAGAATGACTTTTTGCGGCGCTTGGGCGGTGGCGGCGGGTCACGGCGGAAGGGCTTATCCACCAGTATGATGTCGTCTCCGAATTTCTGGACGCATTCCCAGGGGATATAATAGTCCTCGCCCCGCCCGAACAGACCGAAGAAGCGGCAGGGGCCGAACACGATGATCGCCTTTACCGCTCCCTCCGGCACCGTCACCTCTACATCACCCACATACCCCAACCGGCAGCCGTCGCACAGATTGATGACCTCCTTACGCCGCAGCGCGGTGAATCTGCACAGCATCGCCATCACCTCCTGCCGCTATCCTATGCGCGGCGGCGCATGTCCCATTCTGGCGAAAACCAGGGCTTTCCGCCGCAGGGAATAACCGCCGCTACGCCGGGAAATACTGCCTCTATCAAGAAGAAGGCAGGTGGCGTTATGCGGAGCAGGGTGGAGATATGCGGCATCAACACGGCGAAGCTGCCTGTTCTGAAACATGACGAGATGACGGCGCTGCTGCGCCGCGCCCATGCAGGGGACAGTGTAGCCAGAGAACAGCTGATCTGCGGCAATCTGCGGCTGGTGCTGTCGGTCCTGCAGCGGTTCGCCGGGCGTGGCGAGAGTGCGGACGATCTGTTTCAGGTGGGCTGCATCGGACTGATGAAGGCCATCGACAACTTTGATGTGAACCAGCCGGTGCGTTTTTCCACCTACGGCGTGCCCATGATCGTGGGGGAGATCCGGCGCTATCTGCGGGACAACAGCGCCCTGCGTGTCAGCCGCAGCATGCGGGACACGGCCTACAAGGTGCTGCGGGCGCGGGAGGCACTGATGGCGGAAAACCAGCGGGAGCCGACGGTGGAGCAGCTGGCGCAGTATCTGGGCATCCCGCGGGAAGAGGTGGTGTTCGCCATGGACGCCATCAGCGACCCGGTGAGCCTGTACGAGCCGCTGTACGCCGACAGCGGCGACCCGGTGTGTGTTATGGATCAGGTGAAGGACGAGAAGGGCACTGACGACAGCTGGCTGGATCGCATCGCCCTGAAGGACGCCATCGCCCGGCTGGATCCCCGGCAGCAGAGCATACTGGCGCTGCGGTTCTGCCAGGGCAAGACGCAGATGGAGGTGTCGTCGGAGATCGGCATTTCCCAGGCGCAGGTGTCCCGGCTGGAAAAGACAGCGCTGGGCAGCATACGGAAGAATATGTGAAAACCTGCTCGATTAAAACACCGGCTCCGCATCCGTTTCGGGTGCGGAGCCGGTGTTTTTTTCTTACAGTGTGACCGTCTGCCCCTTGCCGGTCTCCTGCGCCGCTTGCAGCAGCGCGGCGGCGGTGGCGATGTCCTGCAGGGCGATGCCGGTGGAGTCGAAGATGGTGATATCGGAAGCATCGGTGCGCCCGGCCTCCGCGCCGGAGATGACGCCGCCGATCTCACAGATGTGTCCGGAGAACACCCCTGCCTTGTAGGGCACCTCGCATTCACCCACCGACAGGCACTGCGCCGTATCGTCGCCGAATACCTTGGCAGAGGCAAACAGGGCGCTGTCCACCTCCTGCTTGCCGGACATATCGGCGCCCACGCAGCTGATGTGGGTGCCCGGCTGCACCCATTCCGCCTTGATAAACGGCTCGCGGGCAGGGGTGGCGGTGAGGATCACGTCGCTGTGCCGGACGGCCTTCTCCAGATCGGGCGCGGCGGCGATAGCGGCGTGGCAGCCGCCGCAGCCGGACAGCAGCTTCTCCACCTGCGGTGTGATGGCTTCGCAGGCGGCTGCCGAGCACTCCGGATGGTGGGGGTTGGTCACATAGACCGTCTTGATCTGCGGCAGCAGGTACAATGTGGCGGCAATGAGATAGGGCGCCAGCGCGCCGGTACCGGCCATCAGCAGCGTCTCAGCGTCAGGCCGCGCCAGATACTTTGCGCCGATCGCCCCCGCCGCGCCGGTGCGGAAGTCGGTGATGGGGCCGGCGTTCAGCAGCGCCCTGGGCGCGCCGGTGGCCAGATCGAACAGCAGGGACGTGCCGTACAGGGCGGGCAGCCCCTTGCCGGGATTGGCGCCGAACCACGACACCACCTTCAGCCCGTAGAAGCCCAGTCCGCCCAGATCGCCGGACTTTATGTCCAGATCGGCGTGGCCGGGGTCGAATTCGTGGAACACCATGGGCCACAGCGCCGCGTCGCCCTTGCTCTTTTCCAGATATGCCTGCTCCACGGCCTCCACCGCCATGGGGATGGTCAGCAGCTCCTCGATAGCCACGCCGTTCAATACCGTCATCTCTGTCATGATGCGTTCCTCCTATCATTATAATGTGTCCGCAAAGGCGGCCAGAGCCGCCAGACCGTCCTTGAGCGTCTGCTTGTCGCAGGCGTAGCCGATGCGCATGCTGTGGGGCTGCTGGAAGCAGTCACCGGGCGTGACGAATGCGCCGGTCTGGTGGTACATCTGCTTGCAGAAGTCGTAGGACGGCACGTCGAAGTCGTAGTAGACCAACGCCGTGGTGCCCGCCTTGGGCTTGGTGTAATAGAAATGCGGGTGGGAGGCCACCCAGTCGTCCAGTATTGCCAGATTCTCCCGGACGATGGTCTGGTTCCGCTTCAGCATCACATCGCTGTGCGCCAGCGCGATGGACGCCACCGCGTCATCGAACATGCCGCAGCTGATGAGGTTATAGTCCCGGTGGGACAGGAACGCCTTCAGCGCCGCCTCGTCCCGGGTGGCGATCCAGCCCATCCGCAGCCCCGCCAGCGAGAACACCTTGGACATGCTGCTGACGGAGATGCCCTTCTCATACAGGTCGGCGATGGAGGGGCACCACTCGTCGGTCTGGGTCAGGTGGCGATACACCTCGTCGCAGAGGATATAGGCGTCCACGCTGCGGGCAATGTCCACGATCTGCTGCAATTGCGCCTCGCTCATCAGCGCGCCGGTGGGGTTGTTGGGGTTGTTGATGCAGATCATCTTCGTCTCCGGCGTCACCAGCGCGCGCAGCTCCTCCAGATCGGGCAGATAGTCGTTCTCCTGCTTCAGGTGCATGATGGCCACGTCCGCGCCGATGGCCTCCGGGATGGAGTACAGCTGCTGGTAGGTGGGCATGATGCTGACCACCCGGTCGCCTGCGGCGATCAGGGAGCAGAACACATGGTGGTTGGCGCCCGCCGCGCCGTGGGTGGGCACCACCTGCCGGGGCTGCACGGTCTTGTACAGCTTGCAGATGCCGCCGCGCAGGGCGTCGCTGCCCACAATGTCGCCATAGGTCAGCCGCTTGGCGCAGAAGTCCGTCAGGAACTGCGCCTTGTCCGCGCCCGCCAGGGCGAACAGCTCGTCCAGCGACACGGAGTCCACGCAGGTCTCCGCAATATTGAAGCGTGCGCCCACTTCATATTCATTCATCCATTCTTCCACAGCAAAGGGCTTGATGTACATAGCATTTTCTCCTTTTCTTGTAAAAAAGTAAAGGCCTCCACGACCAAATCTTATCCGACAAACGCCGGAATACCTACGATTCGGTCATGGATGCCTTCGACCCCTCAGCCGGTGCCAAGGGAAGCATTACCATATTCAGCTTGCTTTGCATTATAGCACAGGGAGTGAATTTGTCAACGGGCAAAATGCATAAATATTCATATACGCTGGCGAAGGATATTGCCATTTGTCGGTTTACACGGAAAGCATCTTGTGGTAAACTTACACCTGAATGAGAAATTTTGCTGAGAGGGAGGTGCCGCCATGCTGCGCCGTATACGGGAGCTGTTCAACGATGTGCTGCGGCAGGCCGATCTGCTGCTGCTGGCGCTGTGCGGCGGCGCATCGCTGTTCGGCGTGCTGATGGTGTCCAGCGCCACCCGGTATATGCACACCAACCGCCTTGTGCTGGTGCAGGCGGCGGCGCTGGTCATTGGCGTGCTGCTGTATCTGCTGGTGTCGCAGATCGACGTGGGCGAGCTGGTGAAATACTGGAAGTGGATATTCCTGGTGGGCATCGGCTTCATGCTGCTGCTGGCCACGCCGCTGGGCATCGACGGCGGCACGGGCAACCGCGCGTGGCTGGATTTTCCCTTCCTTCCGGTGAAGGTGCAGCCGGCGGAGATCGTGAAGATCACCTTCATTCTGGTGCTGGCCAAGCAGCTGGCGTGGCTGAAGGAGAACCGGAATCTGAAATCCGTGACCTCTGTGGCGATGCTGGCGGTACACTTCGGCGTGATCTTCGTGCTGTATTACAAGATATCCGGCGACATGGGCAGCGCACTGGTGTTCCTGTTCATCTTCGCCTGCATGTGCTTTGTGGCGGGCGTGGCGCTGCGCTGGTTCCTGATCGGCGGCGGCGCGGCGGCGCTGCTGTTCTACGCCATGTGGGATCTGAATCTGCTGGATTCCTACATGAAAAATCGGTTCATCGTCCTGTTCGACCACAGCTATGACCCGTTGAACACCGGCTGGCAGCAGACCCGCAGCCTGCTGACGCTGGGCGGCGGCAAGATCTTCGGACAGGGGCTGTTCAAGGGCGTGCAGACACAGAGCGAGACGGCGTCCAGCCTGCCCCACCGCCACACGGACTTCATCTTCTCCGTCATCGGGGAGGAGCTGGGGCTGGTGGGCTGCCTGCTGACGCTGGCGCTGCTGACGGCCATCGTCCTGCGGTGCGTCTATGTGGCGCGGCACGCCAAGACGCGGCTGGAGAGCTATGTGTGCATCGGCGTGGCCGGAATGATCATCTTCCAGGTGATCGTCAACGTGGGCATGTGCCTGTTCGTCATGCCGGTCATCGGCCTGACCCTGCCGTTTATCAGCTACGGCGGCTCATCGCTGGTGATGCTGTTTGCGGCCATGGGACTGGTCTCCGGCGCGCATGGCAGGGCGAAACCGGATTGGCTGCGGTAAGAGGTATTTCGTAGGGGCGGACGACGCTGTCCGCCCTTCGTCATTCCGTAGGGGACGGCGTCCGCGACGTCCCACGTTGCACGAAACCCGTGCGATTCCGTAAGGGGCGATGCTCACATCGCCCCGCCGCAGGCACCGCGCGAATCGCGGCGGGACACATGGGTCCCGCCCTACGGAGGATGACGGCGAACTGCCCGTAGGGGACGGCGTCCCCGACGTCCCGTCAGCGCGGCAGCGCCGCGCTGTCATTCCGAGCCAGTGACCCTGTCGCTGGCGTGGGAATCCGTTCCTTTGGGCAGGGGAGAACGGATTGCCGCGTCGCTTCGCTCCTCGCAATGACAGGACAGGGGAACGGTGGGGCGATGTGGGCATCGCCCCCTACAGACTCGGAATGACAAGGAGGTCTTTGGTTTGCAATATGGACAAGCGGGGAAAACTATGGTACAATGTACGTCATCACGGGGCAGTGTGCCCGCGGGAGGCTACGGTATGAAGGGAAAACTTATCGTGTTCGAGGGGACGGACGGCTCCGGCAAGGCCACCCAGTCCCGCCTGCTGTGCGACGAGCTGACGCGCCGCGGTATTTCCTTTCGCAAGCTGGAATTCCCCCGCTACAAGGAGGAATCCTCGGCGCTGATCCGCCTGTATCTGGGCGGCGCCTTCGGCGACAAGCCCGGCGACGTCAACGCCTACGCCGCGTCGGTGTTCTACTCCGTGGATCGCTACGCCTCCTACAAGCAGGACTGGGGCGCGTATTACGAGCAGGGCGGCCTGCTGATCGCCGACCGCTACACCACCAGCAACGCCGTCCACCAGACCGGCAAGCTGCCGCCTGAGCAGCGGGACGCGTTTCTGGACTGGCTGTTCCACTTTGAGTACGACCTGCTGGGACTGCCGGAGCCTACCCGCGTGCTGTATCTGGACATGCCCACCGAGGCCACGGAGCAGATGATGCGCCTGCGGGAGGCCGCCACCCACACCACCGCCGATATCCATGAGAGGGACGAGGACTACCTGCGCCGCTGCCGCGAAAACGCCGCCTATGTGGTGGAGCGCTGCGGCTGGACGCGCATCGACTGCGCCCGGGAGGGCGCGCCCCGTCTGATCGACGATATACACAACGAAGTCATGGAGCGCGTGGCCGACCTCATCGGCTGACGCGCTGAAAGGAGCATATCTATGGCAAACCGAGACGAACGAAACGAATACGCCACGGCGAAATGGGACGCCGAGGAGGTGCGCCGTCAGGCGGCCTCCGAGCAGCACCGCCGCAGCAGCGGCGGCAGCCGCCGCCGTCAGGCCAAGCGCAACCGCACCATCGCCTATTTCGCCTGTGTGCTGCTGGTGTCCTGCCTGCTGGCGGGCATCGGCTGGCTGCTGGTGAACGACGTCTGTTCCCTGAACAAGGCGCCGGTGGAGGTGGAGATCACCGTAGAGGAGGGCGACAGCCGGGGCGACGTGGCCAAGAAGCTCCACGACGCCGGACTGGTGAACTCCCGTCTGGTGTTCAACATCGCCGGCACGTTCCTGCACTACGACCGCTATGTGGAGCCGGGCACCTACAAGCTGAACAGCGACATGGACTTCCGCGCCCTGATCACCAACATGCACGACTGGGAGGCCGACGCCAAGGCGGCACAGGGGCTTGTGAAGGTCACCATCCCGGAGGGCTACACCGTCCGGGAGATCATCGACCTGCTGGCGGAAAATGGCGTGGCCACCAAGGAGGATCTGGAGGACGCCTGTGCCAACTTCGCCTATGAGGACTACGACTTCCTGGACGACGACAAGATCGGCACCATCGACCGCATGGAGGGCTTCCTGTTCCCCAGCACCTATGAGTTCGACAAGAACCGCTCCGCCGTCTACGCTGTGGAGACCATGCTGGTGTACTTCAAGAACTCCATCAGCCAGCAGATGCTGGCGGACATCAAGGCCTCACCCTACACCCTGCAGGAGATCGTCACCATGGCGTCCCTGATCGAGAAGGAGTCCATCGGCGACGATACGGAGCGCAAGAACATCAGCTCCGTTATCCACAACCGTCTGGAGAACCCGGACAGCAACAAGGGCGGACGCGCTCTGCAGCTGTGCTCCACCATCAACTATATCATGAAGCACGACGGCGTGAAGACCTTCGACACGGAGATCGACAGCCCATACAACACCTATATCAATCCCGGTCTGACGCCGGGCCCCATCTGCAACCCCGGCCTCAGCGCGATCCAGGCCGCCATCTATCCGGCGGACACCGATTACTACTTCTTCGCGCTGGGCACGGACGGCAAGAGCCATTTCTTCACCGACTACAGCGACCACCTGAAGTTTATCAACAGCGATGAATACCAGCCCATCTACTCCTGACGCCATGGGAAAGAAGCCTGAATTGCTGTCCCCGGCCGGGGACTGGGAAAAGCTGCAGATGGCCGTGCTGTACGGCGCAGACGCGGTGTATCTGGCCGGTACGTCCTTCGGCATGCGCTCCTTCGCCGGAAATTTTGACGATGAGGCGCTGCCGAAGGCGGTGCGGTTCGCCCACGACCACGGCGTGAAGGTACACGCCACCGTCAACACCATGCCCCGCTGGAACGAGGCGGAGGCGCTGCCCGCCCATCTGGAAAAGCTGGATGCGGCGGGTGTGGACGCGTTGATCCTGGCGGATCTGGGCGCGTTCACGCTGGCGGGGAAATACGCGCCCCACTGCCAGCGGCACATCAGCACCCAGCAGTCCGTGGCCAACCACGTCTGTGCCCAGGCGTGGTACGATCTGGGCGCCACCCGCGTGGTGCTGGCGCGGGAGCTGAGTCTGGAGGAGATCGCCGCCATCCGCGCCCGCGTATCGCCGCAGCTGGAGCTGGAGGCCTTCTGCCACGGCGCCATGTGCGTCAGCTACTCCGGACGCTGTCTGCTGTCCAACTACATGACCGGGCGGGATTCCAACCGGGGCGAGTGCGCCCAGCCCTGCCGCTATCAGTATGCGCTGATGGAGGAGAAGCGCCCCGGCGAATACTTCCCGGTGTTCGAGGACGAGAAGGGCACCTACATCATGAACTCCCGGGACATGTGCATGATCGACCATCTGGACGATCTCATGGCCGCCGGCGTGGACTGCCTGAAGATCGAGGGCCGCGCCAAGTCCGCCTATTACGCCGCCATCGTCACCGGTGCGTACCGGCACTGTCTGGACGCCGTGGCCGCCGGGCAGCCCCTTGATCCGGTGTGGCGGGACGAGGTGGAGCACATCAGCCACCGGCACTATGCCACCGGCTTTTTCTACGGCCAGCCGGGGCAGTATTACGAGAGCGCCCGGTACCTCCGGGACTGGCAGATCTGCGCCGTGGTCACGGACTGCGACGCAGACGGCCTTGCCACCCTGAGTCTGCGGAACAAGTTCACCGCCGGCGACACGGTGGAGATCGTGGGGCCGGACACCAAGCCCTTTACCGTCACCGTTCCGGTGATGCGCGACAGCGAGGGAAACGACCTGACGGAGCCGAAAACACCCCAGATGGTGTTCACCATGCAGCTGCCCCGTCCTGTGCCGCCCATGAGCTTTGTCCGCCACGCGGTGGAGCTGAGCGGGAAATAAGTACATAAAACACATGGCTCCCGGCCAAAGGCCGGGAGCCGTGTTTGCGTCGTTATGCGTTGCTGGTGGGCTGGGCGGTGTTGTCGGGGATCGTCTCCGGCTCGGCGGCCAGCGCCTCATGCCGCCGCTCGCACACCGCCAGGAAATACGCCCACGCGATGAAGGGCAGTACCGCCAGCGCACCCCGGATATACCACCACTTCGCGGCGAAGAACGCTGCCGCCGCGCCTGCATGGAAGGACAGCAGCGTGAAGAAGTAGAACCACAGCTTGCGCAGGTGGGCTCTGTCCTTGTCGCACAGGTAGTTGGCCAGCGCCAGCGAGGTCTGCTTCGTGTTGTTGGTGGAGAAGATGGTGGAGCTGTAGAAACCCCGCGCACCGGCAAAGCTGCTCCACTGGATGCTCATGGCGAAGAACACGGGATAGAGCGCCACCACCGGGTTCAGCGTCTCCGGCAGGAACGCCACCGTCACTGCGGCGGCGGCTGTGACAAGGGGCGACACCCGGTGCATGTCCCAGCCCCACCAGTGGGGCAGCAGCACCGTCAGCATGGTGCCCAAGACGTACAGCGCCAGCGCGCCCAGATGCAGCGCCGTGGCGTATGCGTCACCACGCAGGGCATCCAGCAGCAGCTCCAGCAGGTTCACCGTCTGGGCGTTGCCCATGATGCCGCCGTGTACCAGAACAGCGTGGCAGCCGAAGAAGCCGCCCACGGCGGAAAAGGCCAGGTGGCGGTACAGGTCAATATGATCGCTGCGGGACAGCTTTTCCACAAAATGCCCTTCTTTCCGTAAAATCCGCCCATCAGTATACCATAGTGCCGGGAAAAGGCAAGGGGAAAAGTGAACAAAAAGCAAGAGGGGGTTCCTTTTTTCGATTCGGTATGCTATACTTAAAAACTGACTGAATAAGGGCAATACCGCATAGCGGAACAGGAGCGATCTGCTCGCAAAGCGCCGCAGCATGCATTGTGCGGTGGTGCCCAAAGAGAAAGGGCGTGTATTCCATGCACGAGGAGCTGATACGCCGGCTCAACGAGACAAAGACCATGTCCATCGTGGGCATGTGCAAGAACGCGGGCAAGACCACCATGCTCAACTGGCTGCTGACCGGCGGCCATCTGCGGGGGACGCTGGGGCTGACCTCCATCGGGCGGGACGGCGAGTCCACCGATGTGGTCACCGGTACGGAGAAGCCGGGCATTTTCGTCCGGGAGGGCACCCTGATCGCCACCGCCAAGGACATGCTGCGGCTGGGCGACGTGACCAAGGAGATCCTCATGACCACCGGTATCCCCACACCGCTGGGCGAGGTGGTGATCCTGCGCGCCCGCAGCGCCGGATATGTGCAGCTGGCGGGGCCGTCCATCACCACGCAGCTGCGGTCGGTGTCGGAGAGCTTTTTTGCGCTGGGTGCGGAGAAGTCCGTCATCGACGGCGCGCTGGGGCGCAAGAGTCTGGGCGCGCGGGCAGTGGCCGACGGCGTGATCCTGTGTACCGGCGCCAGCTACAACGCCAGCATGGAGAAGGTCATCGCGGACACGGTGCATATCTACCGGCTGATGAACCTGCCCAAGGCCGAAACGCTGCCGCCGGAGTGCACCGACGGGCTGGAGGCCTGCATCAGGGAGCACGGCGCGGCGCTGGTGACCGGTGCGCTGACGGATACCATGGTGGTGCCGCTGCTGCGCAGCGGCGTGCTGCGCCGGTGCCGACTGGTGGTGAAGGATCCCAGCAAGGTGCTGCTCAGCGCCGATACGCTGGATAAGCTGGCGGTGCGCGAGGTGGCGCTGGAGACGGAGGACGCGGCGCGGACGCTGTGCGTCACCGTGAACCCGGTGTCCGCCTACGGCTGGAAGTTCGACAAGGATGAATTTCTGCACCGCATGAGAGAAGCGGTGGACGTACCGGTCATCAATGTGAAGGAGGAACTGGCATGATCTCGATCAAGTTTGAGGAGCGGGAGAAGATCGGCCTGCAATACGCGCTGGAAACGCTGCACGGCTGCTCTCCCTTCGGACAGGAGCGCATCCGCCGCCTGCGGTTCTACGCCCCGGAGGAGCGGGCGGCACTGGAGGAGGAGCTGTACAACGTGGAGCAGGCGGCCAACGCCGCCGGAGAGCTGAAGGACGCGTACAACAAGCTGATGACCGGCCTGTGCCAGATGAAGGACATCCGCAACTCCCTGCGCCGCTGCGCGGACGGGGAGACGCCCGACCATGTGGAGCTGTTCGAGATCAAGGGCTACCTGCAGCGGCTGGAGGGCATCCGCCCGCTGTTTGCCCAGATCAATGAGGTGACGCATTTCAAGGGTATGGCGTTCCACGACGTGAAGGCCGCGCTGGCCATCCTGGATCCGGACGGCACCGGCAGCCGCGGCTTCTACATCCCCGACAGCGCCACGCCCAAGCTGAAGGAGGTGCGCCGCGCCAAGAAGGACGTGGAGGAGGGCCTGTTCCACGCCCAGACGGACGCGGAAAAGGACGAGCTGCGGCTCAAGCGCACGCGGCTGTGCGCCGAGGAGGAGTCGGAGGAGATGCACGTCCGCAGAGCCATGGGCGCGGCACTGGCGCCCATGGTGGACGACCTGCTGGCTGACGCGGACACGGCGGGACGGCTGGATTTCATCATCCAGAAGGCGCTGTTCGCCGTGCGGTACGGCGGCGTGCGGCCGGAGCTGACGGAGCGGGAGCTGGAGCTGGAGGACATGGTGAACCCGGAGCTGTGCGACCTGCTGGCCGAGCAGGGGCGGCGGTTTGTGCCGGTGTCCATCCGGCTGGAGCCGGGTGCCACGGTCATCACCGGCGCCAACATGGGCGGCAAGTCCGTGGCCATGAAAACGGTGGCGCTGAACGTGCTGCTGCTGCAGGCGGGCTTCCTGGTCTGCGCGAAAAAGGCAAAAATGCCGCTGTTTTCCAGCGTGAAAATGTTGTTTGACGACCTGCAGTCCATCCAGTCGGGGCTCAGCGGCTTCGGCTCGGAGATCGTGCAGTTCCAGAAGGCGCTGACGGAGGTGGAGCAGGGCTACTCCCTGTTCCTGCTGGACGAGTTCGCCCGGGGCACCAACCCGGACGAGGGCGCGGTGATCGTGCAGGCGGTGACGCGGTATCTCAACGGGGTGGACGCCATCTCGCTGCTGACCACCCACTACGACAAGGTGGCGGAGTACGCCCACATGCACTACCAGATCATCGGTCTGCGGGACATCGACCCGGAGGCGATCCGCCGGGAGCTGGCCGTGACCAGCGAGGACGGCGTGACGGTGATCGCGCGGCACATGAACTACGGCCTGTACAAGGTGGAGGGCAAGTCCGACTGCCCGCGGGACGCGCTGAACATCTGCCGCATGCTGTCGCTGAAGCCGGAGATCATGAAGATGATCGAGGAGAAATATTGATGCACCACAGGGGCGGGCGATTTCGCCCGCCCCGCTTCCTGCCTTTCCGCGCCGGTGCGCGCCGCTCGCTCCATCGGCGTGACTGCTTTTTTCGATTGGCATAAAATTCCTTTGAAGATTTCTTTAACAAGCGCGAAAGGCGCTTGTTTTTTTTCCGATTCGTGGTATGATGGTACACAGTTGACAAGAGGGAGGACAGGACTATGCACGCAGCACTGGTCATTATGGCGGCGGGGATCGGTTCCCGCTACGGCGGCAACAAGCAGACCGACGGCGTAGGTCCCCACGGGGAAATTCTGATGGAGTACGGTGTGTACGACGCAGTGCGCGCCGGTTTCGATAAGGTGGTTTTCATCATCAAGCCCGACATGCGGGAGCTGATGGAGCGGCTGTGCGGCCGCATGGCCGCCGGACTGCGGACGGCGGACGGCCGCCCGGTGGAGGTGTGCTACGCCTATCAGGACAGCACGTCCCTGCCGGCGTGGTACACGGCGCCGGAGGGCAGGACGAAGCCGTTCGGTACCGCCCACGCGGTGCTGTGCACCAGAGAGCTGGTGCATGAGCCGTTCTGCGTCATCAACGCAGACGACTACTACGGCGTGGACGCCTATCGCACCATGTACAGCGCCCTGCGGACCATCCCGGCGGAGGGTGCGGCGGCCATGGTGGGCTATATGCTGCGCAATACCGTCACCGCCCACGGCACTGTGTCCCGTGGCGTGTGCCATGTGAAGGACGGCTGCCTGACCGACATACACGAGACGCTGAAGATCGCCCTGCTGCCGGACGGCACCATCCGGGACGAGGACACCGGTACGGTGCTGGCGGGGGACACGGTGGTGTCCATGAACTTCTGGGGCTTTACGCCGTCCATCTTCGGGGAGCTGGAGCGCTACTTCCACGCGTTCCTCCGCAGCGAGGCCGGGCAGTCCGTAAAGGCGGAGTGTCTGCTGCCCACCATGGTGGGCGACCTGCTGGCGCAGGGACGGCTGACCGTGTCCGTGCTGCACTCGGCAGATCGTTGGTTCGGCATGACGTACCACGAGGATCGTGCGCGGGTGGCGCAGGAGCTTGTCAAACTACACGAGACGGGGGTCTACCCCGCAGAATTGAGGTAACGGAATGGATTACGAAAGAGAACGCCGCCGGAAGAAGCGCTACCGGGAGGCCATGCGCAACCGCATCATCGCCGCCGTGCTGCTGGCGGGCATTATCGTGGGTGCGATATTTATTATCAAGGGCTGCAAGAAGGACGACGCCCCGGCGGACGAGGATCAGAACCAGCCGGCACAGGACGTGCTGGAGCCGGTGGACGACCAGCCCAAGGTGGACGACGAGCTGCTGACGCTGGTGAACCCGTGGAATCCGCTGCCGGACAGCTGGACGCCGGATCTGGTGACGCTCAGCGACGGCCGGAAGATCGACAGCCGGTGCTACGAGGCCTTCCAGGAGATGATGGACGCCTGCAAGGCGGCGGGCTACAGCCCGTTCCTGTGCTCCGCCTACCGGACGCAGGAGACGCAGCAGGGCCTGTACGACAACAAGGTGCAGCGGCTGGTCGACAGCGGCATGGGCGAGGAGGAGGCCAAGGTGGAGGCGGCCAAGGCCGTGGCCATTCCCGGCACCAGCGAGCACCAGCTGGGTCTGGCGGTGGACATCGTGGACGCCAACATGCAGGATCTGACCGACGAGCAGGAGAACACCGCCACCCAGAAGTGGCTCATGGCCAACTCCTGGCGGTACGGGTTCATTCACCGCTATCCCAACGACAAGACCGACATCACCGGCATCATCTACGAGCCGTGGCACTACCGCTATGTGGGCAAGGACGCGGCGCAGGATATCTTCAACCGGGATATCACGCTGGAGGAGTACCTGGGCAAGGCGGAGCACTGACGCATACAATAAAGAGAGGAGCCTGGCGGCTCCTCTCTTTATATGAGACATGAAGAAGTTACTTGCAGTTCTTGGCGTTCTTGGTATTCTTGGTGTTGGTGTTCTCGGTGTTTTCCGTGTTGGTGTTCTTGGTGTTTTTGGTGTTCTTCGTGTTATCCATGAGATATACCTCCATTTTCTGTACCCTTGGTACGGAGATAGTTTCACTCATACGCCGGGAAATATGCAAAAAAATTCTGGAAAAACCCGTTGACAAACACGCCGCCGTAGTATACAATACTCTGGAAAACAAAGAAGGCCGGTGCATCCGCCTCACCTCCCGCATCAGCAAAGAGGTCAACAGCGTCATATAAACGCCCGCAGGGTCGTTTATGTTGTTTCGCGGATGCCAGCAGCGTCCGCGTTTTTATTTTGGATTGGAGGTGCTTCGGTATTAGCAAGGTACAGCATCAACTGAACGAGGAGATCACCGACAAGGAGATCCGACTGATCGGCGAAAACGGCGAACAGCTGGGCATCGTGTCCGGCGAGGAAGCTCTGCGCACCGCAGAGGAGCAGGGGCTTGATCTGGTGAAGATCTCTCCGCAGGCCACGCCGCCCGTGTGCAAGCTGATGAACTACGGCAAGTACAAGTTCGAGCAGAGCAAGCGCGAGAAGGAAGCCAAAAAGAACCAGCACGTTGTCGAGATCAAGGAGATCCGCATGTCTCCGGGCATCGACGTGGGCGACTTCAACACCAAGCTGAAGAACGCGCAGAAGTTCCTGTCCGACGGCAACCGCGTCAAGGTATCCGTCCGCTTCCGCGGCCGCGAGATGGCGCACACCGAGATCGGACGTGATCTGCTGAACAAGTTCGCCGAGCTGTGTACCGAGGTGTCCACCCTGGACAAGGCCGCCAAGCTGGAGGGACGCAACATGTCCATCTTCCTGTCCCCCAAGGCCGGCAAGTAAGCATTATCGCAGAGTATCATATTGGAAGGAGTAAACAACATGCCTAAACTGAAGACCCATAGCGGCGCAAAGAAGCGCTTCAACCTGACGAAAACCGGTAAGGTCAAGAGAGCTCATGCGTTCAAGAGCCACATCCTGACCAAGAAGGACACCAAGCGTGGCCGTCGTCTGCGCAGCACCACCTATGCTGACTGCACCACCGAGGCGACCATCCGCAAGATGATCCCTTACAAATAAGATACGTTTTTCGTTAGAATAGGAGGCAATTGAAATATGGCACGTGTTAAAGGCGCAATGATGGCGCGTAAAAGAAGAAACAAGACTCTGAAGCTGGCCAAGGGCTACTGGGGCGCCAAGTCCAAGCACTTCAAGATGGCCAACGAGCAGGTCATGAAGTCCCTGACCTACGCCTATGTGGGTCGTCGTCTGAAGAAGCGTGACTTCCGTCAGCTGTGGATCACCCGTATCTCCGCCGCTGTGAAGCCCAATGGTCTGAACTACTCTACCTTCATGCACGGTCTGAAGGTCGCCGGCATCCAGATCAACCGCAAGATGCTGTCCGAGATGGCCATCAACGATCCCGTGGCGTTCGCCGCCCTGTGCGAGATCGCCAAGAAGGCGTAACCTTTTGTATACATGCAGCGCCCTGCCCACGGCAGGGCGCTCAGACTGTCAAAAAACCTGCCCGGTTACAAGTATCGGAGGGAAGGATAGTGTGAAAGGGAACCGTCAGGGTTCCCTTTCGCGTTCAATCACCCGCCGCAGCGACCAAAATCGCAAAATAAAATACTGTTTTTTATTTTGCGATTTTGCCTCAGCTTGTCAAAAAAGTCCGTTCGGACTTTTTTGACAAGCTGAGCGCCCTGCCCACGGCAGGGCGCTGCGCTCATATTCCTGCTGGCAAAAGCTTGACAAGCCTGTTATAATACTCCTGAAAATGACCATGGAAAGGATGTATGACCATGTATTGTACCAGAAAAATTAACGCGGATTACACCTGGGTGGGCGCCGACTGCCGCCGCCTGGCGCTGTTTGAGGGCGTGTTCGGCGTGCCCGACGGCGTCAGCTTCAACAGCTATCTGCTGACGGACGAAAAGACCGTCCTGTTCGACACGGTGGATAACGCCGTGCGCACCACCTTCCGGGAGAACGTGACCCACGCGCTGGCCGGGCGCACGCCGGACTACCTGGTGGTACACCACATGGAGCCGGATCACGCGGCGGAGATGGTGGACATGGCGCGGCTGTACCCGGACATGACCATCCTGTGCAGCGCCGCCGCCAAAAACATGATTGCCCAGTTCTTCGATGCAGAGCTGGCCGCCCGCGTCACCGTGGTGAAGGAGGGCGACACCCTCTGCACCGGCAGGCACACCCTGCGCTTCATCGCCGCGCCCATGGTACACTGGCCGGAGGTGCTGATGACCTACGACGAGACGGACAAGCTCCTGCTGACGGCGGACGCCTTCGGCAGCTTCGGCGCGCTGAACGGCTCCCTGTTCGCCGATGAGGTGGATTTCGACCGGGATGTGTTGGACGAGGCGCGGCGCTACTATGCCAACATCGTGGGCAAATACGGCGCACAGGTGCAGGCGGTGCTGCAGAAGGCCGCCGGTCTGGACGTGCAGATGCTCCTGCCCCTCCACGGTCACGTCTGGCGGCGGGATCTGGGCTACATTCTGGGCAAATACGACCTGTGGAGCCGCTTCGAGCCGGAGACGCAGGGCGTGATGATCGCCTACGCCTCCGTGTACGGCGACACGGAAAACGCCGCCAACATTCTGGCCTGCCGCCTGGCCGAGCGGGGCGTGAAGGTGAAGATGTACGACGTGTCCGTGACGCCCAGCTCCTATGTGGTGTCCGATGCCTTCCGCTACAGCCATCTGGTGTTTGCCGCGCCCACCTATAACGGCGGCGTGTTCATCACCATGGACGAGCTGCTGCGGGATATCGCCTCCCACGGCCTGCAGAACCGCAGGTTCGCCCTGCTGGAAAACGGCACCTGGGCGCCCGTCACCGCCCGCCAGATGGCGGCGCTGATCGAGCCGCTGAAGGGCTGGCAGCAGGTGGGCGCGCCCGTGACCATCCGCTCCGCCGCCCACGAAGCGCAGATGCAGGCCGTCGAGCAGCTGGCCGCAGCCATTTCCGGTGATATTTCCGGGGAAAATCAGTAAAAAACCGCGGCAAAAGGCCAAAAAACGCTTGCATTATGCCGCGGCGCGTGGTATTATATTTCGGTGAATCCGCACAGCTTCGGACTTTCGGTCGGTGCCGCAAGGTTGGCCGGAGGGAGGAAGAGGCTGGAGGTACAAACTAAAATCAAAAGGAGAAACAAAACAACATGGCAAATCAGAACGTCGTATCCATGAAGGCTCTGCTGGAAGCAGGCGTCCACTTCGGTCATCAGACCCGCCGCTGGAACCCCAAGATGGCTCCCTATATCTACACGGAGCGCAACGGCATCTATATCATCGACCTGCAGAAGACCGTGAAGAAGCTGGAGGAGGCCTATGCCTTCGTGCGTCAGCTGTCCGAGAACGGCCAGACCCTGCTGTTCGTGGGCACCAAGAAGCAGGCGCAGGAGGCCATCAAGGACGAGGCGACCCGCTGCGGCCAGTACTTTGTCAACGCCCGTTGGCTGGGCGGCATGATGACCAACTTCAAGACCATGCGTACCCGTATCGACCGTCTGAACCAGCTGAAGACCATGCAGGCCGACGGTACGTTCGACATGCTGCCCAAGAAGGAAGTCATCAAGCACCTGGGCGAGATCGAGAAGCTGGAGAAGTATCTGGGCGGCGTGAAGGAAATGAAGAAGCTGCCCGGCGCTCTGTTCATCGTGGACACCCGCAAGGAGCGCAACGCCATCGCCGAGGCGCACCGTCTGGGCATTCCCGTTGTGGCCATCGCCGATACCAACTGCGATCCCGATGAGATCGATTACCCCATCCCCGGCAACGACGACGCTATCCGCGCCATCAAGCTGATCGCCTCCGTTATGGCCAACGCCATGATCGAGGGTCGTCAGGGTGAGCAGATCGAGGAAGCTGCCGAGTCCAAGGACGCCGAGTAATTTCATTCAACAGATAACCGCGTAATCTCACGGGGCAGGGAAGTGTCCCTGCCCCTTTTTCAATTTCAATTTTCAGGAGGAAATAACAATGGCTTTTACTGCTGCTGATGTAAAGACCCTGCGCGAGATGACCAGCGTGGGCATGATGGACTGCAAGAAGGCGCTCGTCGAGTGCGACGGCGATATGGATAAGGCCGTGGAGTGGCTGCGCGAGAAGGGTCTGGCCAAGGCTGCCAAGAAGGCCGGCCGCATCGCCGCCGAGGGTATGTCCTACGCGCTGACCGAGAACGGTGTGGGCGTCGTGGTGGAGGTCAACTGCGAGACGGACTTCTGCGCCAAGAGCGACCTGTTCGTGGCCTTCGTCAAGGACATCGCCAAGGTCATCGCCGAGCAGAACCCCGCCGATGTGGACGCTCTGATGAACTGCAAGTACGTCGGCTCCGAGCTGACCGTTTCCGAGACCATGCCCGAGAAGGTCATGTCCATCGGTGAGAACCTGCAGATCCGCCGCTTTGTGCGCTTCTCCGAGAACACCAGCGTTGGCTACGTCCACGCCGGCGGCAAGATCGGCGTGCTGGTGAATCTGGCTGTGGAGGGCGGCATCGACGCCACCGAGATCGGCAAGAACGTCGCCATGCAGATCGCCGCTCTGAATCCCCGCTTCTGGGACAAGTCCCAGGTCACCGATGAGGTGCTGGCCGAGGAGAAGAAGATCGCTCTGGCTCTGATGGACACCGATCCCAAGATGGCTTCCAAGCCCGAGGCCGTCAAGGAGAAGATCGTCATGGGCAAGATGAACAAGTTCTACGAGGAGAACTGCCTGCTGCAGATGGAGTTCGTCCGCAGCGACATCTTCCAGGGTAGCGTGGAGAAGTATATCGCCGACGCCGCCAAGAAGCTGGGCGGCTCCGTCAAGTTCGTGGACGCCGTTCGCTTCCAGACCGGCGAGGGCATCGAGAAGAAGCAGGAGGACTTCGCCGCCGAGGTCGCTGCTCAGATGAACATGGGCAAGTAATTGCAGATGTGATAGCAAGAATCACCCCTCCGGCATCCGCCGGAGGGGTGATTTTTACTGCAAAAAAGCGCAATAGACCGTGGCTTGTAGGGGACGGCGTCCCCGGTGTCCCTACGGGAAGTTACGGTCTGTAGGGCGGAACCCATGTGTTCCGCCGCAGGATGCGTTATTATTCGGCGGGGCACGCGGGCCCCGCCCTACGGAGTGCAAGGATGTAGCCTTGTAGGGCGGGACCCATGTGTCCCGCCGCGGATACGCGTTGATTCCATCGGGGCACGCGGACCCCGCCCTACGGAATGCAATGGTCACACAACGGGACGTCGAGGACGCCGTCCCCTACAAAAAAGGCGCAGGGGCGATTTTCATTCTTCCGCCATGTAGATCTCCTCGCACTCCCGCTGCGCATCGGACAGGAGCCGGATAATGCGCATCATCCGCGGCGATTCGGCGGCGGCCTGTCCGTCCTCCACGGCGACCTCCAGTGCGTCCGTAGCGGCATGGAACATGGTAAGATACATTTTCTGGTAGTTAGGCATAACAAAGCCCCCTTTCATCTTCATTATACACAATTGTGGATATATCCACAATACTGATTTTGAAGATTTATCTCTATAATGAGAGAAACGAGAGGGGAGGTGAGCGGTCGTGTTTGATTACAGCCCGTTATGGGAAACCATGCGGAACCGAGGCGTGTCGCAGTACCAGCTGCTGAAGGCTGGTATTGACAACAAGACGCTGGACTCCCTGAAAAAGAATAAGAATATCACCATGGTCACGTTGGAGAAGCTGTGCAGGATTATCGACTGCTCACCTAACGATGTGGTGCGCTTTCTGTGATAAAAAAGAACCGCCCGGGGGGCGGTTCTTTTTTTGCGCAGCTATGTCAGGAGACGACGGTGATGCGGCCGGTGGCCTCGCCGTACTTGTCGGCGGTGACGGTGCCGCCCAGCACCTCGGTGATGTACTGCATCACGACCTCGTCCATGGCGATGCCCAGATCGTAGTTGGCGGTGGCATTGACGAAGCGGTAGTAGGTGTCGCCGCCGCTGGCCATAAAGTCGTTGGTGGCGATGGTGTAGGTAGCCGCCGGGTCAAAGTCCTTGCCGCCCACGGACTGGATGGTCACGCGGTTGATGGACTTGGGCGCGAAGTAGGTGGTGCCGGGGTACTCCGCATCGGCGTCGTAGGCCTTGGTGGTGTCCACGGTGAACTCAATGCCGGACACCTGCGGGAAGCCGCCGATGGCCTCCGGCGTGCAGAATGTGGAGGCTTCCAGCACCTCCAGCAGCTCGCTGCCGGTGATCTTGATGATGCTCAGGGTGTTGCCGAAGGGCAGCACGGTGTTGATGTCCTTCTTGGTGATGTCGCCGGCCTCGATGGTGGCGCGGATGCCGCCGCCGTTGGTGATGGCCGCGTCAACAGCCTCGCCCTCCTGCGTGGCCTTCCACACCAGTGCGTCGGTGATCAGGTCGCCCAGGTTCGTCTCCTCTGTGCGGTTGCCGGGCGCCTTCTCGCCGTTGAGAGTCACCTCCGTCTTGGCGAACACGGTGCCGTACTCGGCGTCGACCTCCGCGATGATGGCGGCGGCGCGGGCGGCGATCTCGCTGTCAGCGGGGATCTCGATGCCCTCGGTGGCCACGCACTCGCTGGTGATGGCGCTGTCCTTGATGGTCACAACGCCGATGTTCTCCAGCTTGGTGCCGGTGGAGGTCAGGATGGTCTCGCCCACCTTGCGGTCGGCGTTGGTCTTTTCAGCGATCTCCTCCTCGGTGGAGTGGGAGTGGCCGTCGATGAACACATCGATGCCCGTCACCTTGCCCAGCAGGTCGATGGAGCGGTTGGCGGTGGTGGCCGTCTCGTCGTCGATACCCAGATGGCCGACGCAGATGACGTAGTTGCAGCCCTCGTCCTCACGCAGCATGGTGGCCATGTCCTGCGCGATCTGGTACATTTCCTCGCCGCTGGCAAAGGTCACACCGGCAATCTTGCCGGGGTGCGCCTTGGTAGCCGTCTCAGGGGTGTCCAGACCGAACACGCCGATCTTGGTGCCGCCGGGGGTGGTGAACACAGCCGCGTCGTCAAAGGCCAGCTCGCCGTTGTACTTCACGTTGGCAGCCAGCACGGGGAACTGGGCGGACTCCATGTTCTTCTTCAGCGCCTCAAAGCCGTAGTCGAACTCGTGGTTGCCCAGCGCCACAGCGTCATAGCCCACCATGTTCATCAGCTCGATGGCGGTCGCGCCCTCAGACAGGCTCACATAGGAGGAGCCCTGGCTGAAGTCGCCGGCGTCCAGCACCAGTACATACGCGCCCTCGGCCTCATACTTGTCGGCCAGCGCCGCGACCTTGGCGTAGTTCTCGATGGCGCCGTGTACGTCGTTGGTGTGAAGGATTACCACGGGCTCCGTGGCGGTGGCGTCCTTACCGGGAGCAGGCTTTTTTTCGCCGCAGGCCACCAGAGAAAGCACCATGGCGGCTGCCAGCAGCAGTGTCAATAGCTTCTTTTTCATACTCCAAATTCCTTCCTCACAGCCTATTTTTCGCACGTTTGTGCGCGTGCTGTGGTCATATTGTACCGTATCGGAGGGAGAAAGGCAAGCACTATTTGGATGATCTGCTATTTACAGGAACTTTACACAGCTGCGATTTTTTACTTTACATACCCCTTTTACAATAGCAAATGTACACAGGAGCTATCCAAATTCCCCCTCCCAGACCTTCCGGCTCCCGCGCAGACGGCGGGGGTGCCGGAGGGAAGCGGAGAGTGAATGCAAAAAGTAAGTGATAAGAAATGAGGTATGAGAAATGAAAAAGACGATTGCACTGATTCTGACCGCGCTGCTGACGCTGAGTTTGGTGGCCTGCGGCAGCGAGGGCAAGACCGATGACACCAAGACCGACGACCAGCCCGCCGCCCTGACCGGCACCGTCTCCACCGACGGCTCCACCTCCATGGAGAAGGTCATCGGCGCCCTGAGCGAGTCCTTCATGGCGCAGAATGACGGCGTCACCGTCAACTACAACCCCACCGGCTCCGGCTCCGGCATCACCGCCGTGCAGGAGGGCACCTGCGACATCGGCCTGTCCTCCCGCGCGCTGAAGGACGAGGAGAAGTCCGCCGGCCTGAAGGAGACCGTGCTGGCCTATGACGGCATCGCCATCATCGTCCACCCCGACAACCCCGTCAGCGACCTGAGCGTGGAGCAGATCGCCAAGCTGTACACCGGCGAGATCACCAACTGGAAGGACGTGGGCGGCAATGACGCCGAGGTCGTCCTCATCGGCCGCGAGGCCGCCAGCGGCACCCGCGACGGCTTCGAGTCCATCACCGGCACCAAGGACAAGTGCCAGTACCGTCAGGAGCTGACCTCCACCGGTGATGTCATCACCGCCGTCAGCCAGAACCCCGACGCCATCGGCTATGCTTCCCTGGCCTCCGTCAAGGACAGCGTCAAGGCGCTGAACGTAGACGGCGTGACCCCCAGCGAGGCCACCGTCAAGGACGGCAGCTACAAGGTGCAGCGCCCCTTCGTGCTGGTGACCATGGAGGGCAAGGAGCTGTCTCCCGCGGCGCAGGCATTCTTTGACTACGCTGTTTCCTCCGATGCGGCTTCCATCATCGCCAAGGCTGGCGCGGTGGCTGTGGCCGGTTAAGAGTAAGGTACGGACACAGGCGACATCCCGGCGGGATGCCGCCTTGCCCGGTATTGTGAGAGGTGCGCATGAAAGCAAAACGATTCTGTGAGAACGCCATCCACGGCTGGTTCCTGCTGATGGGACTGGTGACGGTGGGCTGTGTGCTTCTGATCACCGTGTATCTGATCATCTCCGGTATCCCGGCCATCCGGGAGATCGGCCTTGTGAAATTCCTGTTCGGCCCCGTGTGGGACTCCAACGCGGCAGAGCCGCAGTTTGGCATCCTGTCCTTTATCCTCACCAGCGTCTACGGCACGGCGGGCGCCATCGTCTTAGGCGTGCCGGTGGGCTTCATGACCGCCGTATTTCTGGCAAAAATGGCGCCGCCCAGGCTGAAGGCGGTGGTGGGTGCCGCCGTGAATCTGCTGGCGGGCATCCCCTCGGTGGTCTATGGTCTGGTGGGTATGCTGGTGCTGGTGCCTGTCATTCGCAGGATCTTCCATATCCCCGACGGCTCCGGTCTGCTGGCAGCCATTATCGTGCTGGCGATCATGATCCTGCCGTCCATCATCAGCGTGTCCATGACGGCGCTGGAGGCTGTGCCCCGGGAGTACGAGGATGCCTCCCTTGCGCTGGGCGCCACCGCCACGGAGACGTGGTTCCGGGTATCTGTGCCCGCCGCCCGCAGCGGCATCGCCGCGGCGGTGGTGCTGGGCGTGGGACGCGCCATCGGCGAGGCCATGGCGGTGATGATGGTGTCCGGCAACGTGCCCAACATGCCGTCCCTGTTCCAGAGCGTGCGGTTCCTGACCACCGCTGTGGCCAGCGAGATGGGCTACGCGGCGGCGGGGCTGCAGCGGCAGGCGCTGTTTTCCATCGCGCTGGTGCTGTTCCTGTTCATTATGCTCATCAACGCCACGCTGAACTTCTTCCTCAAGCGCAGTAAGGAGAAATAACATGGACGATACGAAATTTTCCCGCCGCCGTCGGGCGTGGGGCGCCATGATGCGCACGCTGATGATGGTCTGCGCCGCGCTGACCTGTGCGCTGGCGGCCTTCCTGATCCTGTACGTGCTGGCCAAGGGCGTGCCGCACCTGAGCTGGCAGCTGCTGAGCACCAAGCCCAGCTATCTGGATGACACCATCGGCATCCTGCCGGATATCATCAGCACCGTCTGCATGGTGCTGGCCACCCTGCTGGTGGTGCTGCCGCTGGGCGTGTGTGCCGCCGTATATCTGACGGAGTACGCCGCCAACAAAAAGCTGGTGGCTGTCATCGAATACGCCGCCGAGACGCTGTCCGGCATCCCCTCCATCATCTACGGCCTGGTGGGGCAGATGTTCTTCTGCCAGTTTCTGGGCATGAAGAAATCCCTGATCGCCGGCGCCATGACGCTGGTCATCATGAACCTGCCCACCATCATGCGTACCACGCAGGAGAGCCTGAAAACCGTGCCCCAGAGCTACCGGGAGGGCGCCTTCGGACTGGGCGCGGGAAAGTGGCGCACCATCCGCACGGTGGTGCTGCCCGGCTGCGTGGACGGTGTCATCACCGGCTGCATCCTGGCAGTAGGGCGCATACTGGGCGAGACAGCGGCGCTGCTGTACACCGCCGGCTTTGCCCACACGCTGTACGGCGGTTTGCGGGAGACGCTGGAAAGCTCCGGCGCGACGCTGTCAGTGGCGCTGTACGTCTACGCCAAGGAGCAGGGCGAGTTTGAGGTGGCCTTCGCCATCGCCGCCATATTGATGGTGCTGGCGCTGTTGATCAATCTGGCGGCCACCCTGACCGGGCGCTATTTCAAGAAACGGAGGAGCCTATGAGCGATATTTTTACCGTGAACGACCTGAATCTGTGGTACGGCGCGGCGCAGGCGCTGCACCATGTGAGCCTTTCCGTGCCGGAGAAGAGCATCACCGCCCTGATCGGACCCTCCGGCTGCGGCAAATCCACGTTCCTGAAAACGCTGGATCGCATGAACGACCTGATCCCCGGCGTTCGCGTGGAGGGGCAGGTGCTGTATCGGGGCGAGGACATCTACGCCCCGTCGGTGGACGTGAACCAGCTGCGCCGCGAGGTGGGCATGGTGTTCCAGAAGCCCAACCCCTTCCCCATGAACATCTACGACAACGTGGCCTACGGCCCCCGTACCCACGGCGTCCGGAACCGCGCCCAGCTGGACGAGCTGGTGGAAAAGTCCCTGCGGGGCGCTGCCATCTGGGACGAGGTGAAGGATCGCCTGAAGAAAAACGCGCTGGGGCTGTCCGGCGGTCAGCAGCAGCGCCTGTGCATCGCCCGGGCGCTGGCGGTGGAGCCGTCCGTGCTGCTGATGGACGAGCCCACCTCCGCGCTGGACCCTATCTCCACCTCCAAAATAGAAGAGCTTGCAACGGAGCTGAAAAAGAGGTACACTATTGTTATCGTGACGCACAACATGCAGCAGGCGCTGCGCATTTCCGATAACACCGCCTTTTTCCTCCTGGGCGAGCTGGTGGAGTACGGCGACACGGAGACGATGTTCTCCACGCCCCGCGAAAAACGTACCGAGGACTATATTACAGGGAGGTTTGGATAATGCGCAGTCAATTTGACCAACAGCTGGCGCAGCTCCACCGGGAGCTGATCGAGATGGGCGCTCTGTGCGAGGAGGTCATCGCCCTGTCCTCCCAGGCGCTGACGGAGGGAGACGCCTCCCTCGCCCGGCGGGTCGCGCCGCTGGATCGGGACATCGACCGCAAGGAGCGGGACATCGAAAACCTGTGCCTGCGGCTGCTGCTGCATCAGCAGCCGGTGGCGGGCGACCTGCGGCGCATCTCCGCCGCACTGAAAATGATCACCGACATGGAGCGTATCGGCGATCAGGCCGACGACATCGCGGAGATCATCCTCAGCCGGGGCGACCGGCTGCTGACGGCGGACGGCACGCTCCGCGCCATGGCGCGCGCCGCCATCCGCATGGTCAGCGAGAGCGTGGACGCCTATGTGCGGCAGGATGTGGCGCTGGCCGAGCGGGTCATCGCCTCCGACGACGAGGTGGACGAGGACTTCGAGCGCATCAAGCGCCGTCTTATCGACGGCATCTCCTCCGGTGCGGAGGACGGCGAGTCCGTGCTGGATCTGGTGATGATCGCCAAGTATTACGAGCGTATCGCCGATCACGCCACCAATATTGCCGAGTGGGTGGAGTTCTCCGTCACCGGCGTGCATAAGACAGAGATCACCTGAGAGGGTGCGAAAGGAGGAACGGATATGATCTGGTGCGTAGAGGACGACGCCAGCATCCGCGACATTGAGCTGTACGCCCTGCGTGCCGCCGGGCTGGAGGCCGAGGGCTTCCCGGACGGCGACAGCTTCTGGCAGGCGCTGCAGAGCCGCAAGCCGGAGCTGGTGGTGCTGGACGTGATGCTGCCCGGCATCGACGGCACGGAGCTGCTGCGGCGCATGCGCGCCACGCCCGCCCTGCGGCGCATACCCGTCATCATGGCCACGGCCAGAGGCGCGGAGTACGACCGGGTGCAGGGACTGGACAGCGGCGCCGACGACTATCTGACCAAGCCCTTCAGCGTTATCGAGCTGGTATCCCGTGTGCGGGCGGTGCTGCGGCGCTGCCAGCCGCAGGAGGACACCGGCACGCTGCGCTGCGGCGAGCTGACGCTGGCCACCGCCGAGCACACCGTGTCCGTGAACGGGCAGCGCGTGGATCTTACCTACAAGGAATACGAGCTGCTGCGCCTGTTCATGGCCCATCCCGGCCGCGCCTTTACCCGCGACAAGCTGATGGAGCTGGTGTGGGGCACCGACTACTGCGGCGAGAGCCGCACGGTGGATATGCACATCCGTACCCTGCGGCAGAAGCTGGGCGACGCGGGCACACATATCCAGACCATCCGCAGTGTGGGCTACCGCTGGGAGGACAACACATGACAAAAAAGATATTCCGCTCCACCGTGGCGGTGGGGCTTGCGGTGCTGGCAGCCAGTCTGGTCATCATCATGGGCGCGCTGTACAGCTATTTCGGCAAGCTGCAGGAGCAGCAGCTGAAGGACGAGCTGTCCATCGCGGCGGCAGCCATGGCCGAGGGAGACGGCATGTCCTACCTCACCCGTCTGGACTCCGACAACTACCGTATCACCTGGCTTCGTGCCGACGGCGTGGTGCTCTACGACACCCGCGCCGATGCCGCGACCATGGAGAACCACGCCCAGCGCGAGGAGGTGCGGCAGGCGCTGGCCAACGGCGCCGGTGAGTCCAGCCGTTACAGCAACACCATGCTCACCAAAATGCTCTACTACGCCCAGCGTCTGCCGGACGGCACGGTGCTGCGCCTGTCCGCCAGCCGCGTCACCGCGGGAGCCGTGCTGCTGGGGATGCTCCAGCCCATCCTGTTGGTCATCGCCGCGGCGCTGATCCTGTCCGGCCTGCTGGCCAGCCGCGTCTCCAAGCGGATCGTGGAGCCGCTGAACCGCCTGGATCTGGAGCACCCGCTGGAAAACGAGGCCTACGAGGAGCTGTCGCCCCTGCTGCGCCGTCTGGAGCACCAGCGGCGGCAGATCGACCAGCAGATGAGCGCCCTGCGCCGCCGCTCGGAGGAGTTCGAGCAGATCACCGCCAGCATGACCGAGGGTCTTGTGCTGCTGGACAACAGCGGCACGGTGCTGAGCATCAACCCGGCGGCACAGGCGGTGCTGGGCACCGACAGTGCCTGTGTGGGACAGCCCCTTGTGGCGGTGGAGCGGGACACCGCCGTCAGCCGCACCCTGCGTGACGCCATGGAAAACGGCCGCGCCGAGACGTGCATGGAGAAGGACGGTCGGGAGTACCAGTTCGACATGACCCGCATTCAGGCCGACGGCGAGACGGTGGGCGCGGTGCTGCTGACCTTCGACGTGACGGAGCAGACCTTCGCCCAGCGCAACCGACGGGAGTTCACCGCCAACGTCTCCCACGAGCTGAAAACGCCCCTGCAGGGCATCATCGGCAGCGCCGAGCTGCTGGAAAGCGGCATGGTGCAGCCGGAGGATATGCCACGCTTCGTGGGGCACATCCGCAGCGAAGCCCAGCGGCTGGTGACGCTCATCAACGACATCATCCGCCTGTCCGAGCTGGACGAGGGCGGCGCGCTGCCCATGGAGCCGGTGGAGCTGCTGACCCTGTGCCGCGACACGGCGGCCGGCCTGTCCGCCGCCGCGGAAAAGCGCCATGTGACCGTCTCCGTCACCGGCGAGGAGGTCACGGTGCCCGGCGTCCGCCGTCTGCTCAGCGAGGTGTTCGCCAACCTGTGCGACAATGCCATCAAGTACAATGTGGACGGCGGCAGCGTCGCCATCCATGTGTCCCGCAAGGGCGACAATGCCTGTGTCACCGTGTCGGATACCGGCATCGGCATCCCGGCGGAGCACCAGAGCCGCGTGTTCGAGCGGTTCTACCGGGTGGACAAGAGCCACTCCAAGTCCTCCGGCGGCACGGGACTGGGTCTGTCCATCGTCAAGCACGCCGTGGCCTATCACCACGGCGCCGTGGAGCTGGACAGCCGGGAGGGGAAGGGCGCCACCTTCACCGTCACGCTGCCCCTGAACCAATAAAGCGCAAAAAGAGAGCGCCCCTGCGGGCGCTCTCTTTTTGCGTCAGCTTGTCAAAAAGTCCGTTCGGACTTTTTTGACAAGCTGACGCAAAATCGCAAAATAAAAAACAGTATTTTATTTTGCGATTTTGGTCGCTGCGGCGGGTGATTGAACGCGAAAGGGAACCCTGACGGTTCCCTTTCCCACTATCCCTCCCTCCGATACTTGTAACCGGGCAGGTTTTTGACAGTCTGAAGCGCAAAAAGAGAGCGCCCCTGCGGGCGCTCTCTTTGTGCGTTTTACAGATGCGCCTTTGCGTGGGCGCAGATGGCGTCAAAGGTTTTCTGGCTGATATCGTGCTCGATCTTGCAGGCATCGGCCTCGGCGGTGGCGGCGTCGATACCCAGTGCTATCAGGAACCGCGTCAGCGTGTGGTGCCGATCCAGCATATTTTCCGCGATGGCCATGCCGCTGGCGGTCAGTGTGATAAGCCCGTCCTTATCCATGGTGATATAGCCGTTTTCCCGCAGCCGTTTGGTGGCGTAGGTCACGCTGGGCTTTGTCACGCCCAGATGCTCCGCCACATCGATGGAGCGGATATATCCGTGCTGCTGCTGCATCATCAGCATCGTCTCTAAATAGTCCTCGGAAGCGCGCAGTATTTGCATGAAGTTTTCACCAACTTTCCCCGGATCGCTACCGGCATGATAACACATTTTTCACAAATATACAAGGGTAAGAAAAAATTTTTATTCTCCCTATTGACAAAGGAGGTTAAAGAGGCTAAACTTCACATTGGTTAGGGAGAGCTAACTGTTAGCTGTTGCACCGCCTTTCGGAGTGCACCCAACCGATTTTTTCAGACAAGTGGTTAGCCTAAACTAACCTGAACGGAGGGATACACATGATGCCTTTGGTACTGGCAGACGCCGGAACGGAGCAGCTCATCCACAAGGTGGGCGGCAGCCCGGAGTTGAAGAAGCATTTGGAGGATCTGGGCTTTGTGCCGGGCGGCGCGGTGACGCTGATCTCCGCCATGGGCGGCAACGTCATCGTCAAGGTCAAGGAATCCCGCGTGGCCATCAGTGAAGAGATGGCGCGCAAGATCATGGTATAAAATACATTACATAAAGAAGGAGAGTTCATCATGAAGACACTGCGTGAAGTTAAGATCGGCGAAACTGTCAAGGTCGTCAAGCTCCACGGCGAGGGACCCGTCAAGCGCCGCATCATGGATATGGGCATCACCAAGGGCGTGGAGGTCTATGTCCGCAAGGTAGCGCCTCTGGGCGACCCCATGGAGGTCACGGTGCGCGGCTATGAGCTGAGTCTGCGCAAGGCCGACACCGAAATGATCGAAGTCGAATAACCGCGTATTTCATTTTCTACATAGGTTCAATAAGATTAACCGGAAGGAGAGACAATATGGAAAAACAGATTAAGATCGCGTTGGCGGGCAACCCTAACTCCGGCAAGACCACCCTGTTCAACGCGCTGACCGGCTCCAACCAGTTCGTGGGTAACTGGCCGGGCGTCACGGTGGAGAAGAAAGAGGGCAAGCTGAAGAAGCACGATGATGTGACCATCATGGACTTGCCCGGCATCTACTCCCTGTCCCCCTACACGCTGGAGGAGGTGGTGGCTCGTAACTACCTGATCGACCAGCGCCCCGATGCCATCCTGAACATCATCGACGGCACGAACCTGGAGCGTAACCTGTACCTGACCACCCAGCTGACCGAGCTGGGCATCCCCGTTGTCATCGCCATCAACATGATGGACGTTGTCCGCAAGAACGGCGACAAGATCAACGTGCAGGAGCTGAGCCGCGAGCTGGGCTGCCAGATCGTGGAGATCTCCGCCCTGAAGGGCGAGGGCGTCATGGAAGCGGCGGAGGCGGCTGTGGCTGCGGCCAAGTCCACCAAGACCGTCCCCATGCACACCTTCTCCGGCCCCGTGGAGCACGCCATCGCCCACATCGAGGAGGCGGCGGTGCACAACCTGCCCGAGGAGCAGCAGCGCTGGTACGCCATCAAGATCTTCGAGCGCGACGACAAGGTGCTGGATAAGCTGCACATCGACCCGTCCGTCATGGCGCACATCGAGGAGGACATCAAGGCCGCCGAGAAGGAGCTGGACGACGACGCCGAGAGCATCATCACCAACGAGCGCTATGTGTACATCGCCGAGATCATCAAGGCCTGCTACAAGAAAAAGAACGCCGGTCAGCTGTCCGCTTCCGATAAGATCGACCGCATTGTGACCAACCGCTGGCTGGGTCTGCCCATCTTCGCTCTGGTCATGTTCCTGGTGTACTACATCTCCATGGTCACCGTTGGCTCCGCCGCTACCGACTGGGCGAACGACGGCCTGTTCGGCGACGGCTGGCACCTGTTCGGCATCGGCTCCGGTGAGTACAACGAGGTGGCCGACGCCTACGGTGAGGCTTCTCTGGTCGTAGACGGCTACGAGGCCTACATCGAGGAGCACGGCGCTCTGGCCGCCGACGGCACCTTCACCTACGACGTGGAGGACGAGGAGACGCTGGCCGTTACCACCGAGACGGCGACGCTGGCCGACTACAAGGAAGCCAAGGCCACGCTGGACGAGATCGGCGATGAGCCTGACCCCGCTGACTACGGCGTGTGGGTGCCCGGCGTGCCCGTGCTGGTGGGCAACGCGCTGGAGGCCGCCGGTGCGTCCGAGTGGCTCAGCGGCCTGATCCTTGACGGTATTGTGGCCGGTGTGGGCGCGGTGCTGGGCTTCGTGCCCCAGATGCTGGTGCTGTTCCTGCTGCTGGCGTTCCTGGAGGCCTGCGGCTATATGGCGCGTATCGCCTTCGTTCTGGATCGTATCTTCCGCAAGTTCGGTCTGTCCGGTAAGTCCTTCATCCCCATGCTGATAGGTACCGGCTGCGGCATCCCCGGTGTTATGGCCTCCCGTACCATCGAAAATGAGCGCGACCGCCGCATGACCATCATGACCACCACGTTCATCCCCTGCGGCGCCAAGGTGCCCTTCATCGCCATGATCGCCGGCGCCATCTTCGGCGGCAGCGCATGGGTGTCCACCTCCGCTTACTTCATCGGCATGGCCGCCATTGTGATCTCCGGCATCATGCTGAAGAAGACCAGGATGTTCGCCGGCGACCCCGCTCCCTTCGTTATGGAGCTGCCCGCTTACCACTGGCCCACTCTGGGCAACGTCCTCCGCTCCATGTGGGAGCGCGGCTGGTCCTTCATCAAGAAGGCCGGTACCATCATCCTGCTGTCCACCATCTTCGTGTGGTTCACCAGCTACTTCGGCTGGGTGGACGGTCAGTTCCAGATGCTGTCTGACGATCAGATCGACTGCTCCATCCTGGCTGCCATCGGCGGCGCTATCGACTGGATCTTCGCACCTCTGGGCTGGGGCAACTGGCAGGCGGTGGTCGCCTCCATCACCGGTCTGGTGGCCAAGGAGAACATCGTCGGTACCCTGGGCGTTCTGTACGGCGGCGGCGACGGCAGCGTGTATGACGCCATGGCCGCAGCCTTCACTGCCATCACCGCTTACAGCTTCCTGGTGTTCAACCTGCTGTGCGCTCCCTGCTTCGCCGCCATCGGCGCCATCAAGCGTGAGATGAACAGCGCCAAGTGGACGTGGTTCGCCATTGGCTATCAGTGCGTGTTCGCCTATGTGATCGCCCTGATGATCAATCAGTTCGGCAACCTGTTCACCGGCAACGCCAACATCCTGGGCGTCATCGTGGCCGTCATCCTGCTGGCCGGTATCATCTATATGCTGTGCAAGCCCTATAAGGAAGCCACCAAGCTGGCTGTCAAGTAATACAGCTTATATCAGATTTTGAAAGGAGTGACATTTCATGCTGGAATGGCTGACAGCGAATCTGGGCACCATCCTCATCAGTGCCGGTCTACTTGTCGTTGTGATCCTCATCATCCGCTACCTGCTGCGCCAGAAGAAGGCGGGAAAGTCCTCCTGCGGCGCCGGCTGCGCCCACTGCGCCATGCACGGCCAGTGCCACAGCCAGAGCTGCAAGCACTGAACAGGGCAGGGGGAACGTGGAAACACGCTCCCCCTGCGTCCCAAAGGGAGGTATCACTATGATCGAAACGATCCTGAAGGTGGACGGCATGGCCTGCGGTATGTGCGAGAGCCACATCAACGATACCGTCCGCAACCGGTTCCCGGTGCAGAAGGTCACGTCCTCCCACACCAAGGGCGAGACGGTGATCCTGTCTCCGGAGCCGCTGGATGAGCAGGCGCTGCGCGCCGCCATCTCCGCCACCGGCTATACGGTCACGGCGGTGGACGCCCATCCCTATGAAAAGAAGGGCTTGTTCTCGTTCCATAAGAAGTAAGCCCTTGCCTTCACAACAAAAAAGCGCTCTGCGGCGCTTTTTTGAAAATCAACGGTTAAAGAGCCTTAACTAAGAATAAACAGGTGCGCTGCGCCGAAGAATACGATAGAAACGAACAGAAAGGAAAGTGAGATATGAGCGTTGTGATCCTGGGCGGCAACGAGTGCATGGAGCGCCGCTACAAAGAACTCTGCCAGTCCTACAAATGCTCCGCCAAGGTGTTCACCAAGCCCGCCGGCGGCCTGAAAAACAAGCTGGGAAGCCCCGACCTGATGATCTTCTTCACCTCCACCATGTCCCACAAGCTGGTGCAGAGCGCGCTCAGCGAGCTGAAGGGGACGCCCACCCGCATCGAGCGCTGCCATACCAGCTCCCTGTCCGCTCTGCGGAGCATTCTGGAAAAGCACGCCGTGTAAGGGGGTGGCCGCATGTCCGAAGAACTGATGGTGCGCCAGTGCGCGCCCACACTGGCCGGTATCAAGACCGGCAGCCTGTTCCCCTGTCCCTGCACCAGCCGGGAGGAGCTTCTGTGCCAGGTGCGCAGTCTCAACCGCCGCCTGTCCCCCAAGGGACTGTGCCTGCTGCCGCTGCGGTTCACGCCGGGCAGCGTCCTGCTGTACCTCTACCGCCCCGCCACCTTGCGCCGCGACCTCAGCGACGGTCTGGCGCGTGACATACTGACGCAGGCGGGCTATGAGGGCGACAGCTGCGGGCGCTGCGTGGCCACGCTGATCCGCCGCCTGCGGCAGGGCAGCGACTTTCCCCACGAGATCGGCCTGTTCCTCAGCTACCCTCCTGAGGATGTGCGCGGCTTCGTGGAGAACCACGCCTGCAACTACAAGTGCGCAGGGCTGTGGAAGGTCTACGGAGACGAGCGTCAGGCACAGCGGCTGTTTGACCGGTTCAAGCGCTGCACGGACACATATTACAGACTCTGGCAGGCCGGTGCCACCATTGAGCAGCTGGCTGTGGCGGGGTAAAAGAAAGGAAACGAATACCATGAAAAAGACTGCTGTTATCTACTGGAGCGGCACCGGCAACACCGAGGCCATGGCCAACGCCGTGCTGGAGGGCATGAAGTCCGCCGGCGCGGATGCCGCCCTGCTGACCGTCGATCAGGTGAACACCGCCGATCTGGGCAACTACGCCGCCATCGCCTTCGGCTGCCCGGCTATGGGCAGCGAGGTGCTGGAGGAGATGGAGTTCCAGCCCATGTTCGACGCCTGCAAGAACTGCCTGGGCGGAAAGGCCGTGGCGCTGTTCGGCTCCTACGGCTGGGGCGACGGCGAGTGGATGCGCTCCTGGGAAAAGGACTGCGCCGATGCGGGCATCAATCTGGTCTGCGACAGCGTCACCTGCTGCGAGGCTCCCGACGATGCCGCGCTGGACGCGCTGCGCGCCATGGGCAAGACGCTGGCGGAATGACCGCCGTTATGTTCCTGCGCCGCCGCCTGCGGCAGCGCGGGCAGACGCTGCTGCCGCTGCTGGCCATTCTTTCCGCGGCCGCTGCGCTGAGCAATTGAGCAGATGAAAAAGCGCCCCGACGGGGCGCTTTTTTACAGCCATTTCTTGTGCCGGAAGAACCACAGCAGCCCCGCTACCAGCAATACACTGGCGGCGATGATGGCGGGATAGCCCCACTCCGACTGCAATTCAGGCATGTTCACAAAGTTCATGCCGAACCAGCCGGTGATCAGCGTCAGCGGCAAAAACAGCACCGTCACGATGGTGAACACCCGCATCAGGTCGTTCTGCTGGATGGCCAGCTGGCTCTGATAGGCCTCCCGCAGCTGCGCCACCAGCTCCTGCAGGGAGCAGACCTTTTGCAGATAGCGATCCGTCCGGCGTCCCAGCACGGTCATCCGTCCCAATATATCCTCCCGCAGCAGGCCGTTGTCGTTGTCGCCCATCTCGTCGAAGATGGCGTCCAGCTGCTCGTAATACCGCTTCAGACGCAGCAGCTCCCGCCGCCACGCGGCGATGCGCCGGGGCGCGTCGTCCTTGGCGCGTCCCTCCAGTATGATGCCCTCGCCCTCGTTGATCTTGGCCTCCAGCTTTTCCAGATACGCCATGTCCCCCTTGAACAGCCCGGCGAAGAACCGGTACAGCAGCTGCTGGTTGTCCGTGACGCCGCCGGCGTTCAGCTCCTGCACCGCGCCGCGGACATACTGCGCCGCCGCCTCGTCCCGGCAGAAGAAAAACAGATCCTCCTGATCCAGATACACCAGCACCTTTTCACTCTTGCCGCCCTTACGCACATCGTACCAGTCAAAGGCCAGCAGGTCGAAATGCTCCAGCGCCTCGAAGCTCTCCGTCTGGCGCTCGCCCACATACTGAAACACGGCGGGATCCATCTTGTCCGCCACCTGCACCATATCCTTCCACAGAAGCACCGCCTGCATAACGCCACCGTCCTTTCTCCCGCAGTATAGCCCACTTCCGCCCGTCCGTCAAGTTGACTTTCCGTCCCCGCGCTGGTACAATGGAGCCAGCGATCCACCATTCTGAACAAAGGAAGTGGTTTTATGCAGTTGACACCGCAGCAGCAGGCGCTGCTGGACGGCGCGCAGGGCGAGACGATGGCCAAGGTGGTCAAAACACTGGTCATGTACGGCGACACCTTCGGCGCGCAGCGCATGGTGCCCGTCACCAGTGAGTACGGCCACACCGTCATCTCCTTCGGTCTGGCGGTGATGAAGCCGGTCTACGACCTGTACGACCGTCTCATCGAGGCTGGACTGACCAGCGGCCAGAAATTCACCGCTGACCCCCGTCCGCTGGACAAAAACGTGCCCACCAGCCTGCTGGAGGACATCGTGTTCCGCAAGATCATGTACACCCAGCAGGCGCGCTACGAGGAGCAGCTCCGCAAGCTGGGCATCACCGCCGACAACGGCTACACCTGCACCTGCTATCTGGAGCAGGTGGGCAACCAGCCCAGAAAGGGCGATATCCTCAGCTGGGCGGAATCCTCCGCCGTGGTGTACGCCAACAGCGTGCTGGGTGCCCGCTGCAACCGCAACAGCGGCATGCTGGAGCTGATGGGCAGCATCGCCGGCTTCGTGCCGGAGTTCGGCCTGCTGACCGACGAGGGGCGCAAGGCCCACTGGCTCATCGAGGTGAAGTGCCAGAGCCGTCCGGAGCCGCAGCTTCTGGGCTCGGCCATCGGCATGAAGGTCATGGAGGACGTGCCCTACGTCCGGGGTCTGGACACATGGCTGGGCACGGAGCTGAACGACGAGAACCGCGCCTATCTGAAGGATTTCGGCGCGGCCACCGCCAGCAACGGCGCCGTGGGACTGTATCACATCGAGAACCTGACGCCCGAGGCCAGGGAACAGGGCGAAGCCCTGCTGCACGAGGGCTACCAGACCTACGTGATCGACGACGCGGAGCTGGAGCGGGTGAAGCGCAGCTATCCCGTGATCTGGAAGGATCCCGCCGCACGGCCGGAGCTGTGCTTCGTGGGCTGTCCCCATCTGACGCTGGAGCAGCTGCACCAATGGACGGAAAAGCTGCACGACGCTCTGCGGCAGCAGAACCGCCTGCAGGTGGCGGTGCCCACGGTGTTCACCGCCGCGCCCGCCGTGCTGGACGCCTTCAAGGACACCGTGGAGGGCTACAAGCTGCAAAGCATGGGCGTGATCCTCAGCTACATCTGCCCGCTGATGTACATGAACAACCCCCTGTGCAAGAAGAAGGCGGTCATCACCAATTCCAACAAGCTGCGCACCTATACCAGCGCCCGGTACTACACGGACGCGGAGATACTGGACATCCTGTCGGGAAAGGAGGGGCGCTGATATGAAGCAGTTCAAGGGTCGTGTCGTCGTCCCCGGCACCTGCACCGCGGAGGCTCTGGTGAGCCACGGCGGGTTCAACACGCTGGCCAGCTATCAGATGGCTATGATGTTCGGCGACAAGCAGGTGAAGTGCGGCGACCAGAATAACCCCGACCTCTACAAAAAGCCCATGATCGGCAAGGCGCTGTGCCTGCCCCAGACCATCGGCTCCACCACCGGCGGCATGGTGCTGTTCACGGTGTGCTCCCACGGTAAGCAGCCCGCCTGCATGCTGTTCTCCCTGCCCATCGACTCGCTGGCCGCCTCCGGCGCCATTCTGGGCGATGTGTGGACGGACAGCAAAATGCCCGTGGTGGACTCGCTGGGCGATGAGTTTTTGCAGTATGTACAGACAGGTATGACCGTCACCGTGGGCGAGGACGGCGTTGTGACAGTGGAGGTGTAAAGTGGACGATATTTACAGCAAGAAGCCGGAGGAGTGCGCCTACTCCTTCACCCAGCACCGGGCGTGCGAGTTTTTTCCCTGTCATAAGACGAACCATCCGGAGGACTTCAACTGCCTGTTCTGCTACTGCCCGCTGTATACGCTGGGCAGCAAATGCGGCGGCAATTTCAGGTATCTGGAAAACGGCGTCAAGGACTGCTCCGACTGCCTGCTGCCCCATGGCCGCGGCAGCTACAGCTACATTATATCCAAGTACCCGGAGCTGATGGAGCTGGCAAAGAAGAATCGATAATGACGAAAAAAACGCGCCCAAAGGCCGCCTGACACAAGAAAACACACGGTTTTGCCTGTGTCTATCCGGCTGAAATCGACCGAAAAAACGCCCACATGCGTCAGCATGCGGGCGTTTTTGCAGCCAATTTCAGCTCGAATTTACTTTGGCAAAACTGCTTCGCACCGAAAAAGAGCGCGTTTTGTGCAGAGCCGAGGCGCGTCGCCGCAGGCA
>OJKC01000201.1_pt1 | contig 60434 bp, 47 predicted proteins | sample 1596401 | NCBI WGS metagenome assembly OJKC01 (sample SAMEA4350162, study PRJEB24818) | metagenome | biome: human; feature: gut; material: faeces | place: Denmark | collected 2013-09 | reverse complement strand
TAGGAGTATTTCAGCTGGCATGTACACCAATAGTTCAAGAAGTTACCTAAAAATGGCAAGCGGTACACCTCGGCGGACAAACGGTACACCTTGGCGGACAGGCGGTACACCTACTGCGGAATACTCAGGGAGTGCTTCCGTCAGTATATGATGTTTGGCGGCATGCCCTATCTGCTGCAGGAGAAAGACCCCATGGATAAGGCGGCGTATCTGAAGATGATTGCGGATACGGTGGCTTTGAAGGATATGGAGGAGCGGTATCATATCAGAAATCCGGAGGCTTTCCGGGCCATCATAGACCTTCTTGCTTCGTCCATTGGTTCTTATGTGTCGGCAAATAAGATTTCCCGCACCCTGGCTTCTGCAGGAAATCGGGAGATTACGGCGAAAACGGTGAGCCTGTATCTGGGGTATCTCTGCGACTCGTTCCTTTTTTATAAAGCGAAACGGTTTGATATTAAGGGAAAAGAGTATCTGAAGACTTTGCAGAAATACTATATGGCAGACATAGGGCTTCGGAATGCGGCGCTTGGGTTCCGGCAGCTGGAGCCGACACACAGTCTGGAGAATATTATTTTTCTGGAGCTGGAAAGCAGGAATTATCTGGTGGATATCGGTAAGAATGAAAACAAGGAAATTGATTTCCTGGTGCGAAATCTGAAAGATACTTTTTACGTCCAGGTGTCCTATACCCTGGCCGGCGCGGATACGCTGAAAAGGGAAATGGGGGCTTTCAGAAATCTGGATGATGGATATAAGAAGATTATCATTACCATGGATGATGATCCCTATACCCATTTGGAAAGAGGGTATAAAAAGGTGAATGCTTTGGACTTCCTGCTCAATGAGCGGTGTCTGGAAGAGATTTGAGGAAAAAGATGTCAGACGGTGGAATGCTGCTATCCGCTGTCGGCTGTCCGCTTTCCGATGAAAGAGATAATCAGACTGTCAGACGACTGCCCCCTGCCGGCCACCGTCATACTGAACGAAGTGAAGGATATCGGTACATGACGAAAGTGATACGTATTTGGGTAAATACCAGTCGGAAGGGGGATCAGACTTTAGAGGTCAGACACAGACAACAGACCGCAGAGTACCAGATGGTCAGACATCAGACTATCAGACTGTCAGACTGTCAGACCGGCATTGTGCCAGAAAGTAGGATTGCCAAGTCAAACGACATTGGCCCATAGTCTGCTCATTGAAGGGCCTTTCTTTTAATCGCTTGACCGTAAGGCGGCTGGAGAACGGCACGCTGCTATAATGCCATCAGTATGATGAAAGAATCCATTTTAATAAAGTGCGGCATGCCGCACTTTTGTAAAATGGATTTTTTCATGAGATTGCTATCGCAGTCAGAGTCGTATACAATAGGGGCAGATGTCATTTTATTGTTTTGCGGCATGCCGCACTTTTGTAAAATGGAGGGCGTCATGGAGATTGAACGGCCTTTTTATTTGAATCGTCTGCTTCGGCTGAAGGATAATGGACGGATTAAGATTATTACGGGTATGCGTCGGGCCGGGAAGTCATATCTGCTGTTTACGCTTTTCCGAAAGAATCTTCTCCAGAAGGGGGTGCCGGAGGACTGTGTGATTTCCATTTCGCTGGATGAGCTGGCCAATGCCCGGGAGAGGAATCCTGTGGAGCTGGATCGGTGGATCAGGAGCCGGCTGAAGAAGGATGGGCGGCGATATTATATTTTTATTGATGAGATTCAGTTTGTGGAGAGCATCCCCAATCCCTATCTACCATCGACGGAGATTACCTTTGTGGATGTAGTGATGGGATTGATGAAGCTGCCTTATGTGGATATTTACATTACGGGGAGCAATTCCCGCATGCTGTCTTCGGAGGTACTGACCCAGTTCCGGGACAGGGGGGATGAGGTGCGGGTATATCCTTTGTCCTATGAGGAATTTCTGTCCGTGTGGCAGGGGGATATCCGCTTTGCGTTCAATGCGTACTGCACCTATGGCGGTATGCCGGTGGTGCAGTCGCTTTCGTCCCATGAGGAGAAGAGCCGGTATTTGAATGATCTTTTTCGTAGGACTTATATTCGGGATGTGGTGGAAAGGAATCGAATTGCCAAGGATGAAGGGGTGCTGGAGGAACTGCTGGATATCCTGTCTTCGTCCACCGGTTCTTTGACAAATCCGGCCAAGCTGTCTCGGGCGTTTGCATCTACGGAACATATCCAGATATCGGGGCCCACGATTTCCCGGTATATCGATTATTTCATGGATGCTTTCCTTCTGGAGAGGGCGCAGCGGTATGATGTGAAGGGGAAGCGGTATATGGCGTCTCCCTACAAGTATTATTTCACTGATGTGGGGCTCAGGAATGCGCGGCTCCATTTTCGTCAGCAGGAGCCTACTCATATTATGGAGAATGTGATTTTTACAGACCTGCGGCGCCGGGGGCTGGATGTGGATGTAGGCATGGTGGAGTATAATTACCGGGATGAGGCGGGCCATAAACTGCGCAAAAACCTGGAGGTGGATTTTGTAGTGAACAGGGGCAGCAGCCGCTGGTATATCCAGTCTGCCTTCCGTATGGATACGGAGGAGAAAAGGAAACAGGAAACGGAATCGCTGCACCGTATCGATGATTCCTTCCGGAAGATCGTGGTTCTGCGGGATGCGGTCATTCCCTGGCAGGATGAGCAGGGGATTCTGTATGTGGGGGTGGAGCAGTTTCTCACGGATCCTTCTCTGCTGGGGGAGTAGAGATTTGAGGGAAAAACAGTGAGGCTGGCGGCGGGCCGGACTTTTTCATCGATTCTCACCCTTTCCATAGGAAGGAGAAAATCCATTTCAAGAAAGTGCGGCATGCCGCACTTTTGTAAAATGGATTTTTTATGAGGCTGCTATGGCTGCGAGGAGCGCATGTCATGGGGCAGAGAATAGATGACCGGCGGGAAGGCTTTCATTTTTCTTTTTCTGCCCCTTCTTGACAGGAGGAACGGGGGCTATTATAATGTTTGGTAAATATTAAAGGCGATGAACAGGATTGAGCTTGACCGGAAATGACAGAGAGCCGGGAGGATGGAAACCGGTATGGAAGGAAAGCGTGTCCCCTGGGAGCTTCGAACTGAAGTGCAGTAAGTCCGACGTGGGTCCGCGTTAGGGATATGGAGTATAATGCAGGGTGGTACCGCGCGATTGCGCCCTTGTCCGTAGGACAGGGCTTTTTTTATTTCCATCTTTGTGTATGCTCCTTGAGATATAAGTAAGAGTGGTACCGCGCCAAAGCGCCTCTTTTCTGCCGTTTCAGCAGGAAAGGGGCTTTTTCTTTTCTGTGGATGGCGAGGGATGTCTCTTTTCCTATCTCATCACTTTGGTCATTTTTATTTTATCTGTATATGTACCAGGAGGTTGTCATTATGAAAACAGCAACAGAAAAACGTATCGCATTCCGTAACAATCTGAAATCCGGGGAAATTATGATTGCTCCAGGCGTAGGCGACGCTCTGGGTGCTAAAATCGCAGAAATGGCAGGCATTCCCTGTCTGGCCATGGGCGGCTACTCCGTGTCCGCATCCCGCCTGGGACAGCCGGATGTAGGCCTCCTTTCCTGCACGGAAATGGCGGAGCAGCTGACGGGCATCTGCAATGCCGTGGATATTCCTGTGGTGGCTGATGGCGATACGGGCTATGGCAATGCGCTGAATATCATCCGCACGGAAAGAATGTTTGAACAGGCCGGCGCTGCCTGCATTTTCTTCGAAGACCAGGCATGGCCGAAACGCTGCGGCCACATGGACGGCAAGCAGGTCATTTCCGCTGAAGAACATGCCCAGAAGATCCGGGCTGCCGTGGATGCCCGTTTCGATAAGGAAACCATGATCATGTCCCGCACCGACAGCCGCGCTGTTTACGGCATTGATGACGCCATCGAAAGAAGCAAGCGCTATGCTGACGCCGGCGCAGAAATCTGCTTTGCCGACGGCATCGGAAGCCGGGAAGAACTGGAAAAATTTGCCCGGGGCATGGAAGGCACCGGCGCATACCTGGTAGCCAACATGATCGAAGGCGGCAAGACACCGCTCATCCCCGCCAAGGAACTGGAAGAAATGGGATTCTCTGTGGTATTCTGGGCATGCAGCGCTGTATACACCATTTCAAAAGCTCTCTATGACCTCTTCTCCGGATTGGAAAAGAACGGCACCACCGAAGCCAGCGCCAAGGACATGATCGAATTTGGCCGTTTCAACCATATTATCGGACTGGATACATATAAGCAGCTGGAAAGAAAGTATAAAGTCGACCGGGACGACTAAAGAAAAAATCGCTAAAGGCGCACCTGCGCTTTCGGACCCGGGCTGTTTCATCAAAAAAGGCCGCATAGTCGGCCTTTTTGATTGGAAATTTGCCGAAATCTGTGAAAACAAGTACAATAGGAAAAGAGACTCACATCACTTCAAGGAGGCGCACCCATGATTACACCAATGGATATTCATAACAAGACCTTTTCTAAAGGCCTTCGGGGCTACAGCGAAGAGGAGGTCAATGACTTTCTCCGGCAGATCGTAGCGGATTATGAACAGATTTACCGGGAACATCGGGAAATGGAAGAGCAGATGGACCAGATGAAGACGAAGCTGGCCAACTACGAAAAGATTTCCGAAACCATGACCAATACCCTGCAGCTGGCGAAGGACACCGCAGAAAACGTGAAGAAGAACGCGAAACGGAATGCGGAAATCCTCATTGCCAATGCCCACGCAGAAGGAGACCGTCAGATCCGGGAAGCCGAAGAATCCCGCCGCCGTCTGGTGGAAAACATGATCCGTACGGAAGGAAATATGAAGAACTACGTAGGGAAGATACGTAAGGAACTGCAGCTGGCGCTGGCAGCCATTGATGCCCTTGACCGGATCGAGGCGCCCAAGGTAGCAGGCTATCCGCCGGTGGAAGAAAAGAAGGAAGAAACACCGGCTGTGGAAGCAGAAGAACCGGAAGAGACGGGAGAAGCCGCCGAGACTGCTGAACCTGCGGAAGAGACAGAAGAAGACGGAACGCCGGATGAAGAAGCACCGGCTCCGGAAGCAGAAGAACAGAAAGAATAAGGAAATAAAAAAGGCTGTGAAGAAATGAAGCCCATTTCTCACAGCTTTTTTTCGTGGGTTCAGGCGCCTTTCGGCGCGGTCGGGATCGGGACCGGGACCTGGGCGGTGCTTTCCAGTATTCCCGAAGGGGCCTGCGCTTGCGGCGCAGAGGGGCCTATGGCATCCATCGGGCCTCTGGCCCGATGGATGCCAAGGGTTGTGTAGCAAGGTTGCATCCCACAGGGAAAACGACTCACTACATTTTGTGCGTCGCTCCGCTCCTTCAAAATGTGTTCGCTGTACATCGCTTCGCTCAGGGGGCCGCCGATTGGCGGTCAGGACCGCGATGGGGAATCATATCGGCGCTATGCCCCGTACACCCTTTCCCGCTTCGCGGGACTTCCCCTCAAGGGGAAACGAGAGATATGAGGAAAAAGAGCGAGTCATATACTTCAGGTACCATTTCGGCGTTTTCCCCCTTTGGTGGCTGGCGCCACCACCTTCCCACCTCGCTGGGAAGCGTGTCACTTGATTCTCAGTCGCCTACGGCTCCTTGCGAATCAAGTTCCCTTGCCACCACTTCGTGGTGGGACTATGGATGCTTAGCCATGGGGCCATGTCTCTGCAGGAAAGCATAGAGTGATTTATTCTGTCCCCCGGATGGGATGGCAAGGGAACACGATTCGTAAGGGAGCAAAGCGACCTGAGAATCGTGTGACACGCTTTCCCGTGGATGCACAGCGAACATGACTTGAAGGAGCGCCAGCAACGCACAAATCATAGTGAGTCGTTTCACCTTTAGGTGGAAAGTCCGGCGCAGCCGGATAAGGGGGAGCCGCGCAGCGGCTAATCACCAGAATGCTTTTCATGCCATATGACAGAAAGCCAATCCCGTAACGCTGACTTTATAAGCATTGCCCGAGAGGGCAATCCGCCACCCTCAGCGCCGCAGGCGCTGTCGCCCCTTGAGCGGAAGCGATGCACAGCGAACACATTTTGAAGGAGCGGAGCGACGCACAAAATGTAGTGAGTCGTTTCCCCTGTGGGGACACAACCCTTCTACACAACCTGCGGCGGAGCCGCGCCCCTTTTTTTAAACTGCGGCGAAGCCGCCACCACAACCCTCGGCCTGAAAGGCCGTCAAACTTAAGAACCCTCCGGCCCATGGGGCCGGTCAATCTTAAGCCCCTTTCACCTTGCCCCCTGAGCGAAGCGAACACAACCTGCCTCCATTAGGCGGCCACAACCCTCGGGGCGCAGCCCCGTCAACCCTCACACCGCAGGCGTATCCTTTATTTATACAAAATGCCCAGCAGGGTCCTTGCTTCTTCCACGGTGAGCTGGCCGGGAGCGCTGGCTTCTTTTCCGGCGGCGAAGGTGAGGGGGGCGCCCAGGCGGTTCCCGGCGACTCTGGTGAGGACGCCTGTGGGGCCCATGCCTATGGTGATGATGGGGGTGTCGGGGAAGCGCTGGCCTACCCGGGCAGCGGCGTTTATGAGGGCGGCGGTGTCCAGGGGCGTCTTTGGCATGACGGCGATTTTCAGGATGTCCGGATGGAAGGAGCGCATATTTTCCAGGGTGTCCACGATTTCCATTTCCGAAAGGGCCCGTTTGAATTTGTGATAGCTCATGAGCGTGGGAATCTTCTGGGCTCTGGCCCGGGCCATGAGGATTTTGGTGTCCAGCATTTCGTGGCCGTATTCGATGTCGATGATGTCGGCCCACCGGGAGGCGAGGATGAGGGAGATGAGTCTTATATAGTCGCCGCCGGGGGTTTTATGGACGCCGCCCTGGCTTTTGGTGCGGAGGGTGGTGAGGAGCGGGGTGTCCTGGAAATGGGAGCGGATGATGCGAAAGGCTTTGTCCAGGTCTGCCGTGGCGTTGAAGTCTTCTTTGTTCAGAAGGTAGTCCACCCGCCATTCCAGCATGTCGGGGCGCTGGCTTTCCAGAGCAGCGCATTCCCGGTCCAGTTCGTCAAAGGAAGGGGAAACCAGGGGGACGCAGATTTTGGGTCTGCCTTCGCCGAGTACCATATGTCTGATTTGAATCATAATTTTCTCCTTTCAGGAAATCTGCCAGCCCCGGGGCGCATGGTTCAGTACTTCGCAGCCTGTGTCGGTGACCAGTACCAGATCTTCCACGCGGACGCCGAAGCGGCCTTCCAGATAAATGCCCGGTTCAATGGAAAAGATCATGCCCTTTTGGGCGATAAGGGGGGAGGAGGCGCTGACTTCTCCCTCTTCGTGTTCTTTCAGGCCGATGAAATGGCCCAGACGGTGGGTGAAGAAGGGACCATAGCCGCCGTCTTCTATGTGCTTTCTGGCGGCCCGGTCCAGCTCCGCCAGGGGAATGCCGGGGCGTACCAGGGATTCCGCCAGTTCGCCGGCTTCCCGTACCAGACGATGCACCTTTTCCTCCTCTTCCGTAGGAAGGCCGGTGAAGAAGGTGCGGGTCATGTCGGAGCAGTAATGGTCCTTCCGGCAGCCTATATCAAAGAGCACCACTTCGCTTTCGGCAAGTTTCGTGTCATCGGGCATATGGTGGGGATTGGCGCCGTGGGCACCGAAGGAAACGATGGGTGGGAAGGAAAAGCCTTCGGCCCCTTCTTCTTTATATATGGCAAGGAGCTTGTCGGCGCATTCTTTCTCTGTCACGCCCGGACGGATCCAGCGGGAAATCCGTTCCATAGCCCGGTCATTGATGGCCGAGGCCACACGCATGGCGTTGATTTCCTCCTGGTCCTTCACTGCCCGCAGGCGGTCCACCAGAGGCGAGCCGTTTACAAAGGAAAGGTCCCGGCGGAGGGCCATAAGGGAGAGAAGGAAATGGGACGGCCAGGTCTTGTCAATGCCCACCGTGCCTTTGGGCAGGCGGGAGGAAAGAAGGGCAGGGCCGTCTTCTCCGTCTTCAAAGGAAATATCCGCCGCCTCCAGCGAGACTTCGGCGTCTTTCATGGAAAGGCCCATGCCTTCCTTCAGCGGAAACAGGCGATTCCGGATCCAGAAGGAAGGTCCTTCCCGGCAAATCACCAGCACTGTGAGCCGTTCGCCGGGGTGGATGATTTCCCCGGTGAGATAAAAGAGGGCGGCCGTCTCTGAAACGATAAGGGAGGAAAGGCCCTTCTCCGCCAATCCTTCACGGACAGCGGCGATACGCCTTTTGTATATGTCTTTCATAATATCACTCCTTAATGCTTTCTTAACTCTATTATATAAGAAATGAAAATTTTTGCTGAGAAAGTTTTGGAGACCGTGGGATGGCTGTCCGCTATCTGCCCTCTGAGCGGAGCGATGCAACCCTTCTACACAACCCGCGGCGAAGCCGCCACCACCCTATGGACACGCCCTTATGGGCGTGAGGGTTCTAAAGTTTGACGGGGCTATTGCCCCGAGGGTTCTTAAGTTTGACAGCGGCTCTGCCGCTGAGGGTTGTAGTATGGCGCCTTATATTTATTGAAGGCGCCCTTTTATGATAAAACCTTTACAACCGGGCTTTCGCCCGTGGGAAAACCATACAACCGCCCTGCGGGCGTTGGAAATACATTCCCCCCCCCCTTTGGCGGCTGGCGCCACCACCTTGCCCGATGGGAAGCGTGTCACTTGATTCTCAGTCGCCTACGGCTCCTTGCGAATCAAGTTTCCTTGCCACCCGGTGGGAAGCATGTCACTGGATTCGCGGGTCGCGGGGCTCCCCTATGAATCTAGTTCCTTTGCCAACCCCGCAGTTCGGTGGGGCGGCAAAAGGAAAGCGCCTTAATGGGCAGGCTAGGCGCCTTACTTCGCCCCACTTGGGGTCCTATGCAGGACCTCCACAGGGGACTATAAAGCTCCGTTATGCTGTGAGCTGCTTATGAAAGGACTGCTTTTCAGAGCTTTATTCTGCCCCCTGCATAGGGGGAAGTCCGGCGAAGCCGGATAGGGGGAGGCGAGCGCAGCGAGCCAATCAGCAGAATGCTTATCATGTCATATGATACTGAAAGTAAATCCCGTAACGCTGACTTTATGTTCATCGCCCGTAAGGGCGATACCACAACCCTCGGCCTGAAAGGCCGTCAAACTTAAGAACCCTCCGGCCGCAGGCCGGTCCATCTTAAGAACCTTTCCCTCTGAACCCTGAGCGAAGCGATACACAACCCGCCGCCGACAGGCGGCTACAACCCTCGGGACGAAGTCCCGTCAACCCTCATGTGCGCATTCTGCATAGAATGCGCAAGTCAGCCGAAGTTGGCCCTTAGCCTGCCCATAAAAGGGCCTTCCTATTGTCGGCTGACCGTTCGCAGGTGTGTCCCCATAGTGTCCATCGTTTGAGATGCCATTTGTAATCTGCTACAATAGAACCAAAGTGAGGTGCGCTATGTTTATTCATGAAATCATCAACCAGGCGCCTTCAGACCATGTGGCCATTGAGGGCGATGAAAGGGTAACCTACGGGGAACTGAGGAATTTGGTTTCCCTGTATCGGAATCAGCTGTATGAGATGGGCATCCGACGGGGCATGAAAGTGGGACTGTACTCTGCCAACCGGGCGGAGTTTATTTATGTGCATATGGCGGTGATCAGCCTGGGGGCCGTGATTATCCCCATTAACAACTCCCTGGTGGACCGGGAGGTGGACTACATCCTGAAGGACGGGGAGGCATCGCTTCTGGTGACGGACACGAAACTTTCCGTTTCCATCCCCTCCGTGGATATCCATGACCTGGATTTCCAGGCCCGGCAGCGGAAGGCATCGGAGGCGCCGGCGTTTCCTTCGGACCTGACGGAGGATGAGGTGTGCGCCTTTGTGTATACCTCCGGCACCACCGGTAGTCCCAAGGGCGCCATGCTGACCCATCGGAATCTGGTGCGCAATGTGGAGCAGTTCACCCAGATGGTGATTTTCAAGCCGGAGGATAAAATCCTCTGTGTGCTGCCCATGTTCCACTGCTACGGGCTGACCACAGTTATTCACGCAGGCCTCATGCATGGAAGCACCATCGTTATCCTTCGCTCTAAGAATCCTTCGGAAATCATTAATGCCATTGTGGAGCACAGTGTCACCATGGCTATCATGGTGCCGCCCATGTACAATCTGCTGGCCCGCCGGGGCGAGCCGTCGGTGATGCAGACGGTGCATGATTTCATTTCCGGCGGCGCTCCCATTCCCCAGCCTGTGGCCCAGGCCTTTTACGACCGTTTCCACCATCCCGTGCGGGAAGGCTACGGCCTCACAGAGGCATCTCCGGTGGTGAGCGTCCTGCCGTCGGATCGGCTGAAATACCTGACCGTAGGGCCTGCCATTCCCGGCGTGGAAGTGAAAATCGTGACAGACCGGGAAGGCCCCTATCAACCGGGCACCGTAGGCGAGCTCCTGGTACGGGGTGACAATGTGATGAAGGGCTACTGGCATCGGGAAGAGGAAACGAAGAAGGTGTTGGAGCCGGATGGCTGGCTCCATACGGGCGATCTGGCCTACATGGACGAAGACCGGTTCATTTATATCGTGGACCGGCTGAAGGACCTGATTATCGTGAATGGGGAAAATATCTATCCCGGTGAAGTGGAAGACTGCATTTATGAAGTGGAAGGGGTTTCCGAATGCGCCGTCATCGGCCATCCCGACCCTCTCCGGGGACAGGTGGTATGGGCCTATGTGGTGATGAAGGAAGGATACGATTTTGACGAAAACCGGATCCGGAAATACCTGTCCAGAAACCTGGCCAGCTACAAAATCCCCCGCCGCTTCATTCCCATGGATGCCCTCCCGAAAAATGCGTCAGGGAAAATCCTGAAACGGGCACTTCGCAACAAATAAAAGAAACGGCGCTTCGCTGCGCCGTTTTTCGTATTTCACAAGAAAGGAAATCCAAATCATGCATATCATACTGGCATCCGCCTCGCCCCGCCGCCGGGAACTGATTCATCAGATCCGCTGGGAAGGGGACATAGAACCGGGTCATTTCCCGGAAGTGACCAATGAAAAAGAAGCCCTGGCTTTCATTCAAAAGAGGGGGCTGGAAACGGAATTCGCCCCCTTCTCCCGGGCCGGCCTGGTGTGCGCCGTCAACGCCTTCGGCAAGGCCGAAGATGCCGCTTCCCGACGGGGCGATACGATCCCCGTGGTAGGCGCTGACACCATTGTGGTGCTGGAGGATCGGGTGCTGGGAAAACCCGGAAACCGGGAAGAAGCCTTCTCCATGCTCCGCAGTCTCTCTGGAAAAACCCACGTAGTCAAAACAGGCATGGCCATTTTGTACAGAGGAAAAATCAATCTCTCCGTCACTGCCACCCAAGTCAGATTCCGCCGTCTTAAAGAAGAGGAAATCAGAAAGTATATAGAAACAGGAGAACCCATGGACAAAGCCGGCGCCTACGGTATCCAGGGCCTGGGCACCCTTCTGGTGGACTCCATCTCCGGCTCCTACGACAACGTGGTGGGCCTGCCTCTGACAGTGCTCTATGAGAAAATGGGTGAAATCGTTGGTTAGGGAACGGCTGCCTGCTTACTGCTATCCGCTTACCGCCGATTGGCTGGCAGGATAACGATAGAGTGTCACATCGGTGCCCTGCCCTGTACACCCTTTCCCGCTTCGCGGGACTTCGCCCCGGTGGGAAGCATGTCACTGGATTTTCAGGTCGCTTCGCTCTCTTACAAATCCAGTTCCTTTGCCACCTCAAGGGGAAACGAGAAAATAGGTGGCACTGGATATTGTGTCACATATGACACAGAAAGCCAATCCCGTAACGCTGACTTTATACTCATCGCCCTGCGGGCGATACCACAACCCTCGGCCTGAAAGGCCGTCAAACTTAAGAACCCTTGGGCCGAAGGCCCATCCATCTTAAGAACCTTTCCCTTCACAACCCTTCTACACAACCCGCCGCCGAAAGGCGGCCATAACCCTAGGGCCGGAGGCCCGTCAACCCTCACGCCCGCAGGGCGTGTCCAAAGGCGTGTCCAATCATTTCTTTGTCCTACTTGAACAAGGGTATATAATAAGATAAGTAAATAGTAAGAAATTAAAGCGGATGAATTAGCGTTTTATATATTGAAAATTGCTATTTACCAATAAAAATACAAGGGGAGTGTACTATGTCATTAAAATCTAAAGAAATTACAGCGCTCTTGGCCGTACTGGCTTTGACAGGGGCCGGCAGTGTCAGTGCTGAAACACCGGTGTATACGTTGAAGGGAATCACGGTTACAGCCAACAGGCAGGCGGAAAGGCTGCAGGATGTGCCGGCCAATGTACAGGTGGTTACGGAGAAGGATATCCAGAAGAGGAATGTGCAGAATACAGCCCAGGCTGTGGCTATGGTGACCGGTGTATCGGCATCCCAGTCTGTGGAAGGTACGGTCAATCTGAGAGGATATGATTCCAGGAATATTCTGGTGCTGGTGGATGGTCAGCCCATGAACACGGCCTGGAACGGGGATGTGGACTGGAATATGATTCCGGTAGAAAATATCCGGAAAATTGAAGTGGTATCCGGCGGTCAGTCTGCCCTTTACGGCGGCCGTGCCGTGGGCGGCGTCATCAATATTATGACGAAAACCCAGAAGCAGGACGGTCTCCATGGCTCTGCTACGGTAAGCTACGGCAGCAACGCTACGGTAAACCAGGGCTATGCACTCAATGGAAAGAAGGATAAGGTATCCTTCGGCGCCTTCTACAACAGCCATATCACTAACGGCTGGAAGGATTATTATAACGGGGCATCCAGCGAAGCTAAAAAATATGAGATTCTCTCTGACAAAACCGATGCTAAAGGCACAAGGATCATGGGAGATAGGGGCAGGAAATATGTTCTCTCGGAAAACTACGGATTCCATGTAGGTTATGATTTCAATGAAGATCAGCGCCTGACCTATAAATTTGTGCGTTCCAATTATGATTGGGAATATAAGGATCCCTCTTCTTATGTGAGAGATAAAAATGGCAGGACCCTCTGGCCGGCCGTTGATTTTGACGATAATTCCATGGCCAGTGCTTATGGAACCAGGGGATGGCGTTCTTACAATATGCACAGCCTTACCTATAACGATCAGAAAAATAAGATCCATGCTCATCTGGGGATGACTGATTATTTCAAGGATGGGTACACGCAGCCTGGAAATAAAGCCAAATCGCTGAACAGTGATTTTGATGGATCCGGTAAGAAAGTGTCTTATCCGTCCAGGTCCTGGAATTTCGATTTGAACAAACGCTGGATCTTAGGAGCCCATACCGTGCTGTTTGGCGGATCCTATACAGAAGATAAGTTCTCAGAAACCATGGAAAATAAGATTTATAACTGGAAGTCCTGGAACGGAGCATCCGATGGAATTGATCAGCGGCTGGGCGGAAAAGATAAGAGCTATGCTCTGTACCTGCAGGATAAATGGGCCGTTTCTCAGAAATTGACCGCTTATATCGGCGGACGGTATGACCATTATAAGAAATATGATGGCTACTCTCAGTACAGGGGAAAGGATGAAAAGGATTTCGATTCTTCTTCCTATGACAAGTTCTCCCCTAAATTATCACTGGATTATGCCTTTAATGAAAATACCAATGCCTATGTTTCTTATGGAAGGTCCTTCAATCCACCGATTCTCTACCAGGTATACCGCTACTCAGACAAAGGAAGCAGCAGCTATATTCCAAACCCGGGACTGAAACCGGAAACAACGGATACCTGGGAATTGGGACTGAAAAAGAAAATTGCTAATAAGACGGATATCCATGCCGATGTGTTCTATGCCAAAACAAAAGATTATATCGGTTCAGCTGTAGATACAGGAAATGGGAAGCAGTATCAGAATCAGGGCGACGCCAAGACCCATGGATTTGAAATATCCCTGAATCAGCATCACAGTGACGCCTGGTCTTCCTATATCAATTACACCTGGCAGACAGGAAAGGTGGAAGGAGAAAAGAATTATGACATTCCCCGCCATCTGCTCCACCTTGGTACTACGTATAGCAAGAATCCCTGGACGGTGAACCTGGACGGCATGTTCATTTCCGACAGGACGGAAGCAGGGGAGGAAAGCGGCTGCTTCAAGGCTCGGGATGCCTATTTCCTCATGAACCTTTCCACCAATTACCAGTTCAATAAGAACTTCGGCATCCAGTTTGCTGTAAATAACCTCTTCGACAGGGAATACTATGATGAGGATATTTCCAACAACCATTATTACATCGGTGACGGCAGGACCTACACCCTTACCGCCAGATATTCCTTCTAAAGGAAGCATCAAAAAACACCGCCCTTTGGGGACGGTGTTTTTTTGTGGGACCTATAAAATGCAAAGGCCTTTCCCGGGAAAGGGAGGGGACCTTAGAAAAATCGAATCATAAAAAGAACTGACGCCCCTATCCTTCGTGCCCTCAGCGCCGCAGGTCTGCCTACTCTTCCTCCCAGGGCAGGTGAATATGAGGGGGCTTCAGGAAACGGGGAAGAATGCCCTGATCCTCTCTAGGATGGGCAGGAACGAAGACGGGAAGGCGGTTGGGGAGGATTTCCAAATCCAGGGGGAAGGTGGGGCCCAGGTCACCGTCTACGTTTGTGACAAGGGGTTCGTTTTCCCGGATGGAAAGGTGGGCTTTCTTGAAGCTCACTACGGTGAGGAAGTCCGGCCCCATCTGCATGCCTGCCAAAAGCTTTGGCGCCGATTTCAGGGCCAGGAGCCATTCAAAATCGTGGAAGAGGCAGAGTTTGATGACCCCTTTATTTCTTTCCGACGGCGGAATGAGGTTATGGAAACTTCCGGCGGAGTCGGTGAGCATGGCCGCAATGAGGGGAGAGGACACTTCGATGACTGTGCCATTTTCCTCTTCAATTTTGAAATGGTAGGATTTCTGCTTCGATACCACCTGCATGCCCTTCATATAGTAAGCCAGGGATCCGAAGAGGGTCTTTTCCTTGATGGTAACCTTGCCTACAGCTTCGGAAATGCTGCCGGCGCCCACCACATTGATAAAGTAGCGGTCGTTCACCCGGCCTACGTCGATATTCGTCTTCACCGCCGTTTCCAGCATGTGGATGGCTCCCTGGGGAGAGCGTGGAATGTGGAGCGCCCTGGCCAGGTCGTTTACGGTGCCGAAAGGGACAAAGCCGAAGGTGGAGCTGCTGTTGACAGGCACCATGCCATTGATGACTTCGTTAATGGTGCCGTCGCCGCCCATGCATACCACATCCCGTCCTGCTTCTGCGGCATCTCTGGCAAAATCCGTGGCATCCCCTGCTTTTTCCGTCAGTCTGATGATGATATCCTCAAACCGCTTGGAAAGAACAGAATGGAGAAGGGGAATATATCGCGGTGCCCGTTCATGGCCCGATGTAGGGTTGACGATGATGGTACACTGTCCTTCTTTTTTCATGACTCTCACGCTCCGTGCAATGGAGACCGGGGTCTCCTGAATTCTATCTATCCTATTATACCAAATAGAAACGAAATTTTGACAGATTCATAAAAGTTTCCTGCCGAAGTTGAAACGCAATGGTGCCATGCCGGATAAGAAACCATATGCGAACAGTTTCCTGTGAAGGTGAAACGCAATGGTGCCATGCCGGATAGGAAACCATACGCGAATAGTTTCCTGTCGAGTTGAAACACAATGGTGCTATGTAGAGTAGGAAACTATATGCGAAAAGTTTCCTGCCGCCATGAAATGCAGGGGCCCCATGTGGAGTAAGAAACTTATTTCCTCAATCAATTTTTTCAAGAAATCTATTGACAAGAACTGACCCGGGTATTATACTCTATGCATAACCGAAAACCCAAAGATACAAGGAACGGGAAAAAGGAAATTTCCTTGATTTACAGAGAGTCGGCGGTTGGTGTAAGCCGGTAAGAAGAAAACTTCCAACACTCACCCGTGAGTATTTCAGCCGAACTAAGTAAGCGGAAACGTCCATTCACGTTACGAATAGGAACACCAGAGTATAATGTAGGGTGGTACCGCGAAACTTTCGCCCCTATCTTCAAAAGAATGAAGATCAGGAGCTTTTTTATTTGGTATCATCGGTGTTCCACTGAGCGATAAACCAGGGTGGTACCGCGTATATGCGCCCCTGCCGGATGAATCAGTCCGGCAGGGGTTTTTGATTGGGTAAAAATTTTCAATATATATCAGGGAGGAAACGAAAATGAAGAAATGGATGAAAGCAATGGCAGCAGCAATGGCAGCAGCAGCAGTATGTGGCGCATTTGCAGGATGCGGCGGTGACAAGAAAGCCGCTTCTTCCAGCGCAAAGGCAGCCAGCGGTGATACAGTGAAATTTGGTTTTGTTACCGCCTATACCGGCCCCGGCGCCGCTTATGGCCAGGCTGAAAAGGAAGGCGCAGAACTGGCTGTAGAAGAAATCAATAAAGATCCGAAAACAAAGATGAAAATTGATCTGGTTACCTACGACAGCAAGCTGAACAAGGCAGAAGCCATCAATGCCTTCAAGCGCCTCATTGAACAGGATAAGGTACTGGCTATTCAGGGCCCCATGACTTCCGGTGAAATTTTTGCCGCAGGCCCCATTGCCCAGCAGGCTAAAGTGGCTGTTTTCGGCACCAGCACCACAGCTCCGAAGGTAACAGACATTGGCGACTACATTTTCAGAAATGCCATCCCCGGTAAGCTGGCTATCCCCACCACCGTCAAGAAAGCCCATGATAAACTGGGATTCAAGAAGGTCGCTGTCATGTACTCCAACAACAATGACCAGATGGTCGGTGAAAATGAAATTTACCAGCAGACCTTCAAGGATATGGGCATTGATGTAGTGGCTACAGAAACCTTTGCAGATAAAGATACGGACTTCTCCGCTCAGCTCACCAAGATTCAGGCAGCCAATCCGGACGTCATCTGCATTGCAGGCTTCTATCAGGAAGGCGCCCTCATTGTAAAGAAAGCCAGAGAAATGGGAATGAACCAGCCCATCATCGGCAACAATGGCTTCAACAGCCCCCAGTACATTAAACAGGCCGGCGATGCAGCCAACGGTACCCTGGTAGCAACACCCTGGAACCCGGATAGAAAGAGCGACAAGGCCCAGAACTTCCGTAAAGCCTTCGTAGCTAAGTACGGACACGAACCGGACCAGTTCGCAGCCCAGACCTACGATGCTTTCTACATTATGCATGAAGCCGCTGAAAAGTCCGGCTCCACTACAGACCGCAAGAAATTCCGCGATGCACTGGCCCAGATTAAGAACTTCGAAGGCGCTACCGGCAAGTTTGAATTTGATGAAAACAGGGATCCAAAGATGGATCTGGATGTACTCCAGGTACAGGATGGAAAATGGGTTCCTTTCGCTTAATAGGCTGACATGTCAGTAAAGCAGCAGGGAAGCATGGAAATCAGAAAGAATGTAAGGCAGTAAGGAAGAATAGAAGGAAAAGGATGGAAGGATAGGAAATAAAAAGGCGAAGCGTCATGCTTCGCCTTTTTACGTGGGATATGGGATAGCGGGAATTCCTGTTCCCACCAGCAGGAGGATTGACACCCTGCGTGCGTGAGGGTTCTAAAGTTTGACGGGGCTATCGCCCCGAGGGTTCTTAAGTTTGACAGCGGCTCTGCCGCTGAGGGTTGTGGTAGGGCGCCGTTAAATTTATAGAAGGCGCCAGTTTGTATAAAACCATACAACCGCCCTGGCGGGCGTTGGAAATGCATTCCCCCTTTGGTGGCTGGCGCCACCACCTTTCCCCCGCAAGCGGGGGCACTATAACGCTCCGCTATGCTGTGAGCGACTTATGAAAGGAATGCTTCGCGGTGTTTTATTCTGCCCCCTGAATAGGGGGAAGTCCGGCGCAGCCCGGATAGGGGGTGGCGAGCGCAGCGAGCCAGTCAGCAGAATGGTTATTTTGCCATATGATACTGAAAGTAAATCCCGTAACGTTCTTGCGTCCCCTTTAGGGGAAGAGGGCCACGAAGTGGCGAAGGGATGTACGAGGGTAAGAATGATTATGATACTCGATGTGGACGTGACCGCCGAAAGGCGGCATTATAATACTCATCGCCATGCGGGCGATACCACAACCCTCGGGGCCAAAGGCCCCGTCAAACCTAAGAACCCTTGGGCCGAAGGCCCATCTATCTTAAGAACCTTTCCCTTTGAACCCTCTGAACCCAGGCCACAGAGAAGACCATCAAAATACCACTGGAAACTCCGGGCTATCTGTGGCATGATAAACCCATACAAGGAGGAAAGAATGATGGATGAAATGAATGAACTTTTTTATAAAGATGCCTACAGGAAGGACTTTGACGGTGTAGTAGTGAGCTGCGCGAAGGGGAAGAAAGGCTATGAGGTGGTACTGGACGACACTGCCTTTTATCCCGAGGGCGGCGGACAGCCGGGGGACCAGGGGACCCTGGGCGATGCCCGGGTGCTTGATGTACACCGGAAAGAGGGGGTAGTAGTCCATTATACCGACAAGCCTCTGGACGTGGGAAGCAGGGTGCATGGAACCATTGACTGGCAGCGGCGTTTTGATTTCATGCAGAACCATTCGGGAGAGCATATTTACTCCGGCCTGGTGCATAAGAAATTCGGCTACGATAATGTGGGCTTCCATATGGACAAGGTGGTCACCGTCGATTTCAGCGGCCCCATGACCATGGAAGAGGCACTGGAAATCGAGAAGGAAGCCAATCAGCTGATTTACAGCAATGTGGAAACGAAAATTACCTTCCCCACGGAAGAAGAACTGAAAACTATTCCTTACCGGAGCAAAATCGAACTCACCGGCAAGGTGCGGATTGTAGAATTTCCCGGCGGCGATATCTGCGCCTGCTGTGGCACCCATGTGGCAAGGACGGGAGAAATCGGGCTGATCAAGGTGATTTCCCTTATGAACCATAAGGGCGGCGTACGCATCGAACTGGCCTGCGGCCGGTGGGCTATGGAGGATTATGACAGGGTCCATGATTTGAACCGGGATATAGCAGTCCGTTTTTCCGTCAAACCCTATGAAACAGTGAAGGCTGTGGAAAAGATGGAAAAGGACATGGCAGAACTCCGGCAGAAAATCAACGACATGAACCGCCACTACTTTGCCATGCGGGCTGCTTCCCTGCCGGAAGGAAAGAAAGCGGTGCTTCTCTATGAAGAAACCATGGTACCCATGGAACTTAGGAAATTCTGCGAGTACCTGATGGGAGAAAAGCCGGATACCCTTTTCTTCCTTCTCTCCAGAAAGGATGAAAAGGCGCTGAACTACGCCATCGGCAGCGGCACCGTGAATTTGAAGCCCCTCCTCAAAGAGTGGAACACCCGCCTCCACGGCCGCGGCGGTGGAAAGGATATCATGCAGGGCTCCTTTGCCTGCACTCTGGATGAAGTCAGGAAACTGGTGGAGGAATTGGAATAAGACTGAAAATTTTTCGGCTTTTTACTTCTCGTCCCTTGCGCAAAGCGATGCACAAATCATAGTGAGTCGTTTTCTTGTGGGGACAATGTTTATAAAGTCAGCGTTATGAGGGAAGGTTCTTAAGTTTGACGGCCCTTCGGGCCGAGGGTTGTGGTATCGCCCTGCGGGCGATGAGTATTATAATGCCGCCTTTCGGCGGTCACGTCCATATCGAGTGTCATAATCATTCTTACCACTGTCCACCCCTTCGCCACTTCGTGGCCCTCTTCCCCTAAAGGGGACGCAAGAACGTTACGGGATTTGCTTTCAGTGTCATATAGCAAAATAAGCATTCTGCTGACTGGCTCGCTGCGCTCGCCACCCCCTATCCGGCTGCGCCGGACTTCCCCCTATGCAGGGGGCAGAATAAAACACCGCGAAGCATTCCTTTCATAAGTCGCTCTACAGTAAGCACGGGTTATAGTGCCCCCGCTTGCGGGGGAAAGGTGGTGGCGCCAGCCACCAAAGGGGGAGAATGCATTTCCTCGCCCGCCAGGGCGGTTGTGAAGGTTTTATACAAACTGGCGCCTTCAAGAAATTTAGAGGCGCCCACCACCACCCTTTGAACCCTTTGAACCTTCTGAACCCTATGAACCCTCGCGCCAAAGGCGCGCCCCTGAACCCTCACACCGAAGGTGTGTCAAAGGCGAATCCGCCACCACAATTTTCAGCGGCTCCTCATCCAGGCCGGCAGTTTTAATGTTCCTCCGGCGGCCCATACGCCCAGAAGGATGAGAGCGGCACCGGCCAGTTCGCCTATGCCCATGTTTTCACCGAGGAAGAAGTAGGCGAAAATGGCGGCGAACACGGGCTCCAGGGAGAAGATGAAGCCTGCTCTTTCGGGAGTCGTATATTCCTGGGCCACCGCCTGGATGGTAAAGCCGTAGGCGGAAGAGAAGACAGCGAGTCCCAGAATGGCGGTCCATTCGGGAAGGGTATGGGGCAGTTTGGGCGCTTCCAGAAGAAGGCTGACGGCACCGGCTATGATTCCGGCAAAGCCCATCTGCCATAGGCCCAGAAGGAGGCTGTCTACTTTAGAAACGAAGGTATTGGTGAAGAGGATATCCAGGGCGTAGAGAAATGCTGCCAGGAGGCAGAGCAAGAATCCTTTGTCCAGGCTGATGGAAGTGACGCCGTTCAGGATGAAAAGACCGGCGGTGACGATGGCGGTGCCAAGCATGATGGGAAAAGACGGCATTCTTTGAATCCACAGGCCGTGAAGGATGGGCACCATAATGACAGAAGTGGAAATCAGAAATCCCGCCGTGGAGGCAGAGGTGCCGATGACTCCGTAAATGACGCCGATAAAGACACCGGCAATGAGAAATCCGGTGATGGCGCTGTATTTCAGTATTTTCCCGTCGGTCTTCCGAAGGCGTTTCATAAAGAAGGGGAGCAGGATGAGGAAGGCAAAAAGGCATCGCAGTGCGGCAATGGAGACAGGCGGCATGGTCTCTGCGCCCAGTTTCATAAATCCATAGGAACTGCCCCATACGAAGGCGGCCGTAAAGAGTAGGAAATCAGCTTTATTTTGGCTCATGAATCCTCCTTAAATGAATCAGATGCTTTTGCTATTCTATCATAATTTGACAATCCTTATCATTTCTCTTTAGAATGATTTGAGAAAATGGTATAATCCATATAGATTTTATGAAATGAGAGGAGACTTGCTATGTCTTTTAAAGAAATCCCTGTGGAAGAATGCGGATTGAATCCGTTTACAAAACTCGCTGATTACTGCATTGTCACAGCAGGCAATAAAGAAAAATGCAATCCCATGCTGGTGACCTGGGGCGGCTTCGGCGTAATGTGGAGAAAACCGGTGGCATCCATCTATATCCGTCAGAGCCGTTTCACCAAGACCATCCTGGATGCCCAGGATTATTTTACCCTGTCTTTCCCGCCTGTATCCTATAAGCAAAAGGAATCCTACATGGGCTCCCACTCCGGCAGGGACGGTGATAAATTCGAAGGCAGCGGCCTTCATCCCTATGCCATCGGCGATGAAGCGGTGGGTCTGGAAGAAGCGGATCTCATCCTGGTATGCCGGAAGATTTATACCCATGAAATGAAAGAGGAATTCTATACGGATAAGGAAACCTATGAAAGGTGGAATTCCGGCAGACAGGCCGGCAATAACCACAGCATTTATATGGGAGAAATCGTCAAAGTTTTGAAAAAGTGCTGAGAAATAAAAAGTCCCCGTCAGTCATCATTGTGACTGGCGGGTATTTTTTATTGTGGAATGGCTTTCTGTCTGGTGTGGCACTATAGTGATTCATCACGGCAGGAAACGAATCGGCCGGAGATTTCGGGGCTTCGCTTCGCTCGAAATGACGGGGAGGAGCGCAATGGTGATTCATGGGGGCAGGAAACAATTTTTATGACTTATCCTCTGCGCCCAGCACCATGTCGGAGCTTTTGAGGATTCCTTCTTTTCTTCGCTTTTCAAATTCCGCCGTGGCAGTAAAGAGGACGTCGCTGGAGCTGTTGAGGGCTGTTTCGCAGGCATCTTCCAATACGGAAATAATGAATCCTACGCCTACCACCTGCATGGAAATGTCGCTGCTGATGCCGAAGGAGGCGCAGGCCACGGGGATGAGGAGGAGGGAGCCGCCGGCTACTCCGGAAGCTCCGCAGGCGCCGATGGTGGCTACCAGGCAAAGGAGGAAGGCTGTGGGAATGTCCACGTCGATGCCCAGGGTATGGGCAGCGGCCAGGGAGAGAACGGAAATGGTGACAGAAGCGCCGGCCGTATTTACCGCAGCCCCCAGGGGGATGGAGATGGAGTACATGTCCGGATCCAGTCCCAGACGGCGGCAGAGGTTAAGGTTCACCGGAATATTGGCGGCGCTGCTTCTGGTGAAGAAGGCGTAGACGCCGCTTTCCTTTAATGTGGTCAGCACCAGGGGATAGGGATTTCTATGAACTCTGGAAAATACAAGCAAAGGGTTCATCACCAGGGCCACGGCGCCATAGGCACCGATTAAGACGGCCAGGAGATGGAGGTAGCCCAGAAGGGCGGAAACACCCTGGCTGCCTACGGAATTGGCTACCAGGCCCATAATGCCCAGGGGCGCCAGATGGATAACCCAGCCTACGATCTTTGTCACTGCTTTGGCAGTGTCATCGAGGAATTGTTTCGTGCTGTCCGTTCCCATGGATTTCATGGCAATGCCGAAAATGACGGCCCAGAGAAGAATGCTGATGTAATTGGCCTTCAAGAGGGCGCTGACCGGATTGTCAATGGTGCTCATCACCAGGTTGAAGAGCACTTCCCCGATACCGCTGGGCGGCGCGGTGCTGCCTGCATCGGCAGCGGCCTGCAGGGTGAGGGTGGTGGGGAAAAGGAAGGAAAAGGATACGCCAATGATGGAAGCCAGGAAGGTGCTGGTCATGTACAGGGTGACGATGGGCTTCATACTGCCTTTCTGGTTTGGCTTCTTCTGGGCAATGGCATTGATGACAAGGAAAAATACCAGTACCGGTGCCACGCTCTTTAATGCTTTCACAAAGAGGTCACCGAATACGGTAAGGAAAGGTACTGACTGGGGAAGGGTGACGGCCAGCAGAATGCCAAGCACCAGTCCCAGGGCAATCTGGTGAATCAGTTTGATATGGGAAAGAATGGATTGTATTTTGGAAATCAAGAGAATCCTCCTATATAAGTAAAAAGAGATGCTACGGTTTTTCATTATACGCTTATTTACAGGGGAACGCAATATTTTCGATATAATATATAAGGTAAGAAGAGCAGGAAGGAGAAATTGAAATTCAAATTTGAATTATATATAATAGGGATAGAAATGAATCAGACAGGGACAGGCATCAGATGTCCTTCCCTTTCATGCATATCCAGCTTGTAAGGAGGTGGCGGCATGGATAAAAAAAGAAAAGCAGCCCTTGGCATGATTTCCCTGTTAGCGGCTGCTTTTTGCATGGTTCCCCTTTCCGGAAAAGCTGAGGAACCGGTGAATCTTGAGAAAACGTCATGGACGGCTCTGGCGTCCATGTACGGGAACCCCTATTTCACAGAAGAAAAGGGAGCCACCCTTTCGCCGGAGGTGCTGGCGGAATGGTGGAAAGTATTTCATGATAATACCCTGGACTCCCTGATTTATACCGCCCTGGACCATAACCGGGACCTGGCCCAGGCAGAGTCAAGACTGAAACAGGCCAGGGAGGCGCTGGGCATGACGAAAGCATCCCTGGTACCCTGGATGAATGCAGGCGCCGGATGGGTGAGGGCAGAGGCACCGGAAGGGGTGATCACCGATGTCACTCCGTCAGCTTTGGAAAAAGTGCCGGGCATGACCATCGATAACAGCCATAATCTTACCTACACCGGACTGGATGCGTCCTGGGAACCGGATTTCTTCGGCAAAAACCGGTCTAAAGTAAAGGCGTCGGAAAAATCGCTGGAAGCCCAAAGGGCCGCTCTCTACTCCACCTGGGTATCCCTTTCGGCGGAAGTGGCCATGAATTACATCACCCTCCGCACCCTGCAGGAGGAGCTGGCGGTGACGGAAGCCCATATTCATAACCAGAAAGAAAATCTCGCCCTTCTTCAGGTGAACGAAAATGCGGGCCTTCTCTCTTCTCTGCCGGCAGACCAGGCGTCCTATACCCTTCATGAGTCGGAAGCGAAAGTGCCGGAGCTGAAGACGGAAATCGCAGATACAGCCAATCGGATTTCCATTCTCACCGGTACGGTGCCGGGAGCGCTGAATGAAAAGCTCCTTACCCCTTCGCCTCTTCCGGATATCGACAGCGCCATGTACAATGCCATTCCGGCAGAGGTGCTTCGCCAGCGGCCGGATGTGCGCGCGGCGGAAATGGCCTGGGCTGCGCAGATAGCAAAGACAAAGGAAGCCAGGGCGGAAATGAAGCCGAAGTTTTCTATTCTGGGCGTGCTGGGGCTGGCAGCCCTTTCCGGCGGCCTCTTCTCTGCCGGCAGCCACGCCTTCGGTATTATGCCTCAGGTATCTTATCCCTTATTTAACGGCGGCGCGCTGAAAAGAAATGTAAGGGTACAGAGCGAAAAGGAAAAAGAAATGCAGAGTGCCTATGAAAATACGGTGCTCAAGGCGGCCGGTGAAGTACGAAGCGCCATGACTGCCATCAGCCAGGATAAGATCCGGAAGGACTCTCTGGAACAGGGAAGAAATAAGGCCAAAGAAGCACTGGATCTGTCACAGAACCAGTTCACCTACGGCCTTTCCGACTACATGGGAGTCCTGGACGCAGAGCGCCATTACCTGTCCCTGGACCAGAACTATACCCTGTCCAAAGGAAAGGAACTCACCGACATGGTATCTCTCTTCAAAGCATTGGGCGGTGGCTGGAAACCGCTGGATGAGGGACTGGAAAAAGGGAGAAAATAGAGAGAGGCCTGTCGGCTTCCGGCTGTCCGATTCTCCCGGGATGGCATAGGTGGCGTTCCCAGGGAACGAGCTTTGCGAAGCGGTGCGGATAGTTCTTTATACTCATCGCCCGCAGGGCGAAGCGAGCAAACCTTCTACCCAACCCGCGGCGCCAGCCGCCCCCCCTTTTAAAATCTGCGGCGAAGCCGCCACTACCACCCTCTGAACCCTTTGAACCCTTTGAACCTTTTGAACCTTCTGAACCCTCATGTGCGCATTCTGCATAGAATGCGCAAGTCAGCCGAAGTTGGCCCTTAGCCTGCCCATAAAAGGGCCTTCTTATTGTCGGCTGACCGTTCGAAGGGCGTGTTTTATATAAAAATGTGAGGTGCATAGTATGTTTGAAAAATGCAGGGAGCATAAAAAAGCCTTTATCCTCATAGCAGTTCTTCTTATACTGGCCGTGGGCTTTGGGTGCTATGAGTACAGGAGCCGCAAAGCGGCGGAAGAGGCGGCGCATCAGCTTGTGCTCTATGGCAATGTGGATCTCCGGGAGGTGTCACTGGCCTTTAAGAACAGCGACCGTATTTCCGATATTCTTGTGGAGGAAGGGGATGCAGTGAAGAAGGGACAGGTGCTGGCGAAGCTGGACACGGCGGATCTGGAGCATCGCATGGACATTACTCGTTCCCAGATCGATGCCCAGCAGGCAGTTGTAGATAAACTTCATAACGGCACCAGGGAAGAAGATCTGCGGAGCGCTGAAGCCAAGGTCCGGGAAGCCCGGGCAGAAAAGGATTTTCTGACTTCTGATTACCAGAGAAAACAGGATGCTTTCGAGGCTTCCGGCGGCAAGTCCGTAAGCCGCCAGGTCCTTGAAGATGCCAGGACGAAGCTTCAGGTGGCCGAGGCAAAGGTGAATGAGGCAGAGGAAGCACAGAATCTGGCTGTGGCCGGCCCCAGAAGCGAAGATGTGGCGGCCGGGGAAGCCCAGCTGGATGCGCTTAAGAATACGCTGAAGCAGGAAGAGTATACCTTGTCCCAGTCGGAACTGACGGCGCCCCAGGACGGCGTCATCCGGTCCCGTCTTATGGAAGTGGGGGATATGGCTTCTCCCCAGAAGCCGGTGTTCCGCATGTCCCTGAATACGAAGAAATGGGTACGGGTGTATGTGAAGGAAGGGGACCTGGGCAAAATCCATGAAGGCATGGACGCCGGGGTGTATACAGACAGTGATCCGAAAAATCCGGTGAAGGGCCAGATCGGATATATTTCCTCCACCGCTGAGTTTACGCCGAAAAATGTGGAGACCTCGGAACTCCGCACAGCCCTTCTCTATGAGGTACGGGTGTATGTGACAGATCCGGAAAACAGACTGCGCATGGGCATGCCGGCTACGGTAAAAATCGGACTGTAAAGGGTGATGACATTGGAAGACTCTGTAATCACGGCCAAAGACCTGTATAAAGAATTTGCCATCAAAGGAGGCGTCCTTCCTGCCCTGGACCATCTGTCCCTTTCCGTGAAAAGGGGAGAGCTTACGGCGGTGATCGGTCCTGACGGCGCCGGAAAGACTACCCTCATGCGGCTCATTGCGGGCCTCATGGCGCCTTCCTCCGGCAGTCTTTCCGTACTGGGTCTTGACAGTGTGAAAGATGCGCAGGAAATCCAGAGCCGCATTTCCTACATGCCCCAGAAATTCGGACTCTATGAGGACTTGACGGTGGCGGAGAATATGAATCTCTATGCCGACCTGCACGGCGTTGCGAAGGACAAGCGGCCTGCCCGCTTCCAAAAGCTCTTGGAAATGATGGGGCTGGAGCGGTTCACCGGCCGATTTGCGGGGAAGCTGTCCGGCGGCATGAAGCAGAAGCTGGGCCTTGCCTGCACCCTGGTCCGTTCGCCGGACCTGCTTCTTCTGGATGAGCCTACGGTGGGGGTGGATCCCCTGTCCCGGCGGGAGCTTTGGGACATTCTGAAGGAGTTTGTGAAGGAGGAGCATCTTTCTATTTTCGTCAGCACTGCCTACATGAATGAAGCGGAAATGTGCCGTCATGTGTTTGTGCTGAACAAGGGCCGCATCCTAGCTGACGGCACGCCGGAGGATTTGCGGAACCTGGCCCGGGGGCGTACCTACCGGGTCATGCCGGAGGCAGGGATGCCTACCCGGATTCTCCAGGCCCATTTACTGGACGATGATGATCATGTGGTGGACGCGGTGCCTCGGGGCGGGGAGGTCCATTTCATTGCCCGAAAGCAGGGCATGGTAATTCCCTGTCTGGAAGCCGGAGGTCTCAAGGCGGAAGCCGATGAACCCCGGCTGGAGGACGGCTTTATGATTCTTCTAAGGAAAGCGGAGCCGTCGGTGCTGAAATCTTCGCCGGACAGCGAAAGAGCCCTGGATGAAGGCGGCCGGCCTTCGGAAGAGGTCAATATCCGGGTGAAAAATCTGGTGAAGAAGTTTGGCGATTTCACGGCGGTAGCCAATACGTCCTTTGAGGTGCATAAGGGTGAAATTTTCGGCCTGCTGGGGCCTAACGGCGCTGGGAAGACCACCACTTTCAAAATGCTCTGCGGCCTTCTGCCGGAAACCAGCGGTTTCCTTTCGGTGGCAGGGGTGGATTTGAGAAAGGCCAGAACCAGGGCCAGGGCCAACATAGGCTATGTGGCTCAGAAATTTTCTCTTTACAGCCACATGACAGTGCGGGAAAATCTGAATTTCTTCGGCGGCCTCTATGGACTGGCACCGGCAAAGAAGAAGGAGCGGATCAGGGAAGTGGTGAAGGAATTTCATCTGGAAAACCGGCTGGACATGAAGGCGGGGGATCTCCCCGGCGGCTACAAGCAGCGCCTGTCCATGGCCTGTGCCCTTATTCATGAGCCGAAAATCCTGTTTCTCGATGAGCCTACCTCCGGCATCGACCCTCTGGCAAGACGCAATTTCTGGCGGCAGATTACCACCCTGGCCGCCCGGGGGACCACCATTATCATTACCACCCATTTCATGGAAGAGGCGGAGTACTGCGACCGTTTCATGATTCAGGATAACGGCCAGCTGCTGGCCATCGGAAGTCCTTCAGAAATCAGAAGAAAACTTTCGGAACCCCGGGCGGATATGGATGATATTTTTATTAAAATTGTTGATGAAGCAAGGAAGAAAGGAGAGAAAAATCCATGGAAGGATTCTGCCGGCGCATGAAAGCGCTGATTTACAAAGAATTTCTCCAGCTCATCCGTGATTCCAGCTCTCTTCTTCTGGGTATCGTGCTCCCTATCATTCTTATCCTGATCATCGGCTACGGCATATCCCTGGATGTGAAGAACGTACCCTGCGCCGTGGTGCTGGAAGATGCATCGCCCAAAGCCCAGGATGCCGTGAGCTTTCTGAACGGGTCCGACTACTTTTCACCGGTTTATGTGACAAGCATGAAAGAGGCGGAAAAACAGCTGCTGGACAGGAATGTGAACGTCATTATAGATATTCCTCCCGATTTCACTTCCTCCCTCTATGAAGGACGGGCGAAGGTTGAGGTCATTATGGACGGCGTGGAAACGGCTACGGCCATGAGCACCGGCTCCTACGTGGAAAGTTCACTGTCCGCCTGGATGGCAAAGGAAGGACTTACCGGCCAGGGCGGGATTTCCATCGTTTCCCGCATGTGGTTTAACGATGCCAATTCCAGTACCTGGTTCTTTATTCCCGGTCTTATCATGCTCATTATGACCATCGTGGGGGTCATGCTGACCTCTGTGGTTATGGCCCGGGAATGGGAGCGGGGCACCTTTGAATCCCTCTTCGTCACGCCGGTGATGCCCATGGAGCTGGTGCTGGCCAAAATGGTGCCCTATTTCTGCGTGGCCCTTCTGGGCATGGGCATCTGCCTGGTGCTGTCCCGCTTCCTCTTCGAAGTACCCCTGGAGGGGTCCCTGATAGCACTGATTCTGATTTCCATGGTGTATCTTCTGGTGGCCCTGGGCATAGGGCTGGTAATATCTGCCATTACGAAAAGGCAGTTCCTGGCCTGCCAGTTTTCTCTGCTCATCAGCTTCCTGCCCTGCCTGGTGCTGTCGGGCTTCATTTTTGACCTTCGCTCTACGCCGGAATTCGTACAGGCCGTAGGGGAAGTGCTGCCCTTTTCCCACTATCTTATTTCTATCAGGACCCTCTTCCTCTCCGGCACCGATACAGGCCTTCTTCTGAAAGAGGGAGGGCTCCTTATGCTGTATGCCCTGTTTTTCGTCAGTGCTGCCTTCGGCATGACCAGGAAGAAGGTGGAATGATGGATGATATCAGACTTTTCCTTCAGCAGCTTCGGGTAATCTGCGTGAAGGAAATCATGGCCATCTGGAATGATCCCGCCACCCGCCGCATCGTGGTGGTGCCGGTCATCATTCTGGGGTTCCTTTTCGGCTATGCCGCCAATTACAATCTGGAAGATGCGCCCTATGTGGCAGTGGATGAAAGCAGGAGCTATGATTCCTCCCGCCTCCTTTCCCGCTTTGATGGCACCGGACTTTTCCATCGGGTGGCCACGCTGCAGAATCCCGATGAAATGGGAACCATCATTACCCGGGGCGATGCGGTGATGGCGGTATTCATTCCCGCCGATTTCCAAAGGAAACTGGATGGGGGAGAAAAAGCGGATATCCAGATTATTACGGACGGCAGAAATACCATGACCGCCGGCCTCTCTTCGGCCTATGCCGCCCATATTGTGGGACAGTTCAATCTGGAAAGGGCCGGAAGGGAAAGCCCGGTGACCATAGAAAGCAGGACCTGGTTCAATCCGAACCAGATTACCCGCTGGTTCTTCCTGCCCGGTATTATCGGCCTTTTGAGCTTTGCCCAGGTCTTTCTCCTGGCAGGCCTTTCGGTGGCCAGGGAAAGGGAAGAAGGCACCTTCGAGCAGCTTCTGGTGGCGCCGGTCTCTCCGGCGGTGATTCTTGTGGGGAAGGCGGTGCCTCCCATGATCGTGGGCTTTATCCAGTGCACCATTCTCCTCTGCATCAGCTACTTCTGGTTTAACGTGCCCTTTGCAGGCTCCCTTGTGACTTTCTATACAGCTCTTTTCTTCTACCTTTTAAGCTCTACCGGCTGCGGACTCATTGTATCCTCTATTTCCAAAAACATGCAGCAGGTGCTGGTCTATGTCATTGTGTTCATGATTCCTATGGCCCTTCTTTCCGGCATTATTACGCCGGTAAGGAATATGCCTCCTTTCCTGCAGCTTGTGACCTATGCGGATCCCCTGCGCTTTGCCCTGGAATTGATACGGCGCATTTATCTGGAAGGCCTTACTTTCGGAGAGCTGGCCTGGAATTTTGTGCCCCTGACCGTCATATCCCTGGTGACCCTCACCATTGCGGGGTACCTGTTCCGGCATCATATGAATTGAAGGTGAATGTATGAAATCCATCAAAAAGAATACAAGGGAGGACGGCGCAGAAACAAAAGCCCGGCTCATTCAGTGCGCCGGCCGCCTGATAGCAGACCAGGGCTATGACCGTACCACCAGCAAGGATATCTGTCGTCTGGCAGGGGTCAATATGGCGGCTGTGAACTATCACTTCGGCAGCCGGGAAGGTCTCTATCAGGCGGTGCTGGATGAGGTATACCACTATGTCCTTTCGCCGGTGGAAATAGAAACCATTTACCATATGGACATAGGGCCCCGGGAGAAATTGATGAAGCTCCTGGATTTATATGTGAAGGAAGCCCTCTTTTCCGAAAGCTGGCAGGTGAAGGTCAGCATACGGGAACTCATTAATCCGTCGGACGTATTCACCAGGTTTGTGGAAAGCTATATCGGGCGAAAGCTGACGCCGGTGCTGGATATCCTTTCCGACTACCTCGGTCTTCCTGCCCGGGATGACAGAGTGCCCCGGGCCTTTCTGGCCGCCCTTTCGCCTTTCCTCATTTTCCTTCTTTCCGGCCATCGCCAGATGGGCCTTGTTATGTACGGCCTTTCCAAAAGGGACAGAAAAGAAAAAATGGAAGAAGCGGACCTGTTGAAAGAATTTGTCTTTGCCGGACTGGACCGGCTGAAGGAGAAATGGAAAGGGAAGGGGACGTAAGATTTTGAGAATTGGGGATAGAGAGAGGCAGACGGCAGACTCCTTTTCATCAGGCGCCGTCATTCTTTGCCTGCGGCCAATAGACCTCTGAACCCTTTGAACCTTCCTTTCCATTTGATATACTTACTATATAAATTCACATAGGGGACAGGAGGAATTCCCATGCAGGAGCATTTAAAGGTTGCATATACGAAGAAGGCGCTGGAGCTGTTTGCGCCCATTCCCACACGGGAGGCTGCAGTGGCAGAGGAAACGGATTTCACAGATATTGCCGCCCTGGTGGTGACAGTGGAAGACGAATCCATCATCCATGACAGAAGGGTTAAGGCTTTTCACATTCCCCTTTTCCTCATCGTCCATGGCCATGAGGAAAGGACGGATAACACCCTGGGCCATGTGTACGGAATGATTGACACCCGGTCCCTTTCCCGGCCTTATTTTGAACGGCAGATTGAACAGGCCGCTTCTGCCTATGAAGATTCCCTTCTGCCACCCTTCTTTAAGACGCTGAAGAACTATGTGGACTGCGGAAACGCCCAGTTTGACTGCCCCGGGCACCAGGGAGGAGCCTATTTCAGAAAGCATCCGGCAGGCCGTATTTTTTATGATTTCTATGGGGAAAATACCTTCCGCGGCGACCTCTGCAACGCCGACGTAGCCATGGGGGACCTTCTCATTCATGAAGGAGCAGCCCTGGCGGCCCAGAAACATGCGGCTCGGGTGTTTAATGCAGACAAAGCCTATTTCATTCTGAACGGCACGTCCGGTGCCAACAAGGTGGTTATGAATGCCCTCCTCACGCCGGGAGATCTGGTGCTCTATGAAAGAAACAACCATAAGTCCGTGGGCTACGGCGCCCTCATCCAGGCCGGTGCCATTCCCATTTACCTGGAAACCGCCAGGAACCCCTTCGGTCTCATCGGCGGCGTGCTGGATCACTGCTTTAATGAAGAATACATCCGCATGCTCATTGCGGAAAGAGATCCCCGGCGGGCCCGCATGGACAGGCCCCTTCGGGCGGCGGTAATCCAGTTGGGAAATTATGACGGCTGCATTTACAATGCCCGGCAGGTGGTGGAAAAAATCGGCCATCTCTGCGACTACATCGTCTTCGATTCCGCCTGGGTAGGCTATGAACAGTTCATCCCCATGATGAAGGACTGCAGCCCCCTGCTCCTTGACCTTAAGCCCGACGACCCCGGCATCATTGTGACCCAGTCCATTCATAAGCAGCAGGCCGGTTTCTCACAGGCCTCCCAGATTCTGAAAAAAGACTCCCACATCAAGGGACAGCCGCGGTACGTGCCTCATAAGATTTTTAATAATGCCTTCATGGTGAATTCATCAACCTCCCCGAACTACCAGATTTTTGCTTCCCTGGACATGAATGCCAAAATGCAGGAAGGCGATGCAGGGAAAATGCTGTGGCATGAATGCATTATCAATGCCATTGAAGCCCGGCAAAAAGTGCTCCGCCACTGCAAATACCTCCGTCCCATTGTGCCGCCTGTAGTCCATGGGAAGAAATGGGAAGAAGGGGATACGGAACAAATGGCGGAAGACATCGCCTACTTCGCCTTCGAACCGGGCGGCAAATGGCACTCCTTCCAGGGCTACGCCAAGGGCCAGTATTTCATCGACCCCCTGAAACTGCAGCTCATGACACCGGGCATTCATATGGAAACCGGGGAATACGAAGACTTCGGCATTCCCGCCGTCATTCTGGCCGATTATCTCCGGGACTGCCAGATTATTCCCGAAAAATGCGATCTTAACGACATCCTTTTCCTTATGACGCCGGCCGAATCGAAAACAAAGCTGGATAACCTGATTACCAAGCTCATCCGGTTTGAAGCCCATATAGACAACGACTCCCCCATGGAAATGGTACTTCCTACGGTATACAGGAAATATCAGTCCCGCTACGAACGATACACCATCCGGCAGCTCTGCCAGGAGCTCCATGACTTTTACAAGGCAAAGAAAATCAACGTACTGCAGAAGAAAATGTTCCTGAAAGCCTACTTCCCCGAATATTTCATGAGCCCCCAGAAAGCCAACTGGGCCCTGGTGAGAGGTCAGGGAGAACTGATTCCTCTGGACGAGGCAGAAGGCAGAGTAGCCCTCCAAGCTGCCGTGCCCTACCCGCCGGGCGTTACCTGCGTACAGCCGGGGGAAAGATGGACCCGCATCGCCCTGGACTACTTCCTGGACTTCGCAGAAACCGCCGATATCCTCCCGGGCTTCGCCCCGGAACTGCAGGGCGTGTACCTGGAAAAAGACAGCATGGGCCATGGAAAAGCCAAAGGCTATGTGCTGAAAAAAGAATATGAAAAAGACTATAAGAATGGCTGAGAAATAGGGAAATGCCATCGAGCGAGACCGTTGTCAGCTGTCCGCCCTCAGCTTGGCAGGGCCGCCCCCTTCCGTCTCGCTACGCTCGCCACCCACCCCCGGAAAGGGGTGGGCAGGTAACATGGAGGAGAGGACCACGCCCTTAAGCCTTGCCTCCCACCGCTTACGGGGGGAGGGGGACCACGAAGTGGTGGAGGGGGGCCTCCAATGGAGGCCGATGCCCGCCAAGCGGGCTATAAAACTCATCGCCCGCAGGGCGATACCACCACCCTTTGAACCCGCCTGCCAAAGGCAGGCAGAACTCTCTGAACCCTCTGAACCCGGGCACCAAAGGCGCCGAACCTTCACGCCCCAAAGGGCTGTCCATAAGGGCACCCGCCTCCCCAGTGATAACGCCCTTCGGGCGATGAGTATAAAGTCAGCGTTACGGATTTATCTTTCTGTGTCATACGTTATGATAGGCATTCTGCAGTGGAAACCATACAACCGCGCCTGGGGCGCGAGGAAATGCACCCCTATCCCCGCCTGCGGCGGTACTTCCCCCGGTGGGGGAAGTCTGCTCTGCGCTTGCCTTACTGCTAACTTAAGCAGCTCAACACATAGCGGAGAGTAAAGTTCCCCCGCCCGGGTAGCAAAGGAACTGGATTCATAGGGGAGCTCCGGTACCCTCGAATCCAGTGAGACGCCATCCAGTGAAGTCGGTGTGAATTCCCTCACCCGCCAGGGTGGTTATATGGTTTTTATCATATAATTTGGTGCCTTTTATAATTTAGAGGCGCCCACCACAACCCTCACGGCCGTAGGCCGTGTCAAACTTAAGCCCCTTAAGAACCTTCGGCCCGAAGGGCCGTCAACCCTCAAGCCCCATAGGGGCTTGTCCATAGAAAACCACCGCCCTCAATGAGGACGGTGGTTTTCTGTTGTAGAGGATGTTATATGGTATGGCCTGTTCTGCCCCAGACAGGCCATATTTTTTTATTTTTCTGCAGCTGCAGGAACAGCGTCAGCGGGAGCTTTGCCGGAGGCCATGGCTTCGTTGTCGGCTTTGGCCTTTTTCAGGTCGAAGCGGTCGGATACGAAACCGTAGAGGGTCCAGCCGAATACGGTGACGATGGCGCCGTAGGTCATGGCTTCAAAGCCCGAGGCGTAGCATGCATAGAGGCTGTAGAGGGAAGCGATGAAAGCGATGAGTTTCGTGGTTTTCAGTTCGCTGCCCACATGGTCTACGGCTTTCATGATGACTACCACGGAAGCCATGCAGAGCAGGTAAGGCATGATGTTGGTAATGACTGCCAGGTTGACCAGAGTCTCAAACTGTTCATTCAGGGAGGGGCTGATGGTCATGAGGGAGAAGAGGGACTGAATGATGGTGATGGCTACCATGCCGGCGATTGGAGCGCCGTGGGAAGTCACTTTTTTCAGGAAGGCCGGGAAGTATCCTTCATCGCTGCCTGCCTTGAATACGTTGGCAATGGTGAACTGCCAGCCCAGGAGGGAACCGAAGCAGGAGAGAACCATGAGGCCCATGATGATCTTGCCTACGGTGCCGCCAAACATCTGGGAGAATACGAGACCGAAGGGAGCGGAGCTGGAGACGAGAACGTCAGCAGGAACGATACCGAAGATAATGTTGGTGGAAACGATGTAGCAGGCTGCTGCCAGCAGGGTGCCGCCGAGAACGGCTTTCGGCACGTTCTTTTCCGGATTATCCACGGCATCGGCATTGGCGCAGGCCGATTCCATACCCAGGAAAGCCCACAGGGTCATGGTGATGGCGTTCAGTGCTGCTTCACCGAAGCCCAGGTCATGGACATTCCAGTTGGCGGTGTACATGGAGGGGGAGAACCAGAACCAGCCTACGAAAGCGAGGCCGATACAGGGAATGATAACGCCCCATACGGTGATGGAGGAAACCTGGCCGGTGTACTTAGCGCCGCCGAAGTTAAGAACGGTAGCCAGCCAGAGGGTGAAGATAGTGGCAGCGCAGGTCATGACCGGGTCCAGAGTCGTATCCAGGAAACCCAGGGCATAGCCTACGGCGGAAATGGCAATGGCGGTGTTCGCAAAAATCAGGGACACTCCATAGGTGTAGTTGGCAAGGAAATTGCCGGCCTTGCCGAAGGAATATTCAGCATAGCCGCCCATGCCGCCGCCTTTTTTACTGTACATGCCGCACTTGGCAAATACATAGGCCAGAGCCATGGATCCCACGGCCGTAACCAGCCAGGAAACGATGGACAGGGCGCCCACCTGAGCCAGTTTGGACGGCAGCATGATAATGCCGGAACCCATCATATTGACTGCCGTCAGGATGGTGAGCTGGAAAACGCTCATTTTGTTTGCTTTACTCATGATATTCTCCTTTGATAAGGAAGGATGGGGAAACCCTGTTTCCCCGCTTCCCTATGAGTTTATTTCTTTTCAAATTCCTTTTTCAGCACATAGCCGTAGGCATGTTTCTTTCCATCAGCGCCGGGCTGTACATAAACGCCCTGGATTTCAGGAGCAAAGCCGGGCAGCTGGTTGATGCCTTCCACCAGGTCCAGGAAATAGGTGACAGCGGTTTTGGACCACTTTTCACCGGGATGTACGCAGAGCACTCCTGGCGGATAGGGGAGAGCACCTTCCAGAGCGGTGCGGCCTTCTGCGTCAGCCAGGTCCACCAGTTCACCATGGGCTCTCATGAATTCATACTGTGCTTCCTGGGGATTCATCACGTATTCCGGGAAATAGTCCTTCAGGAACAGTTCCTTCTGCAGGGTGGAAACTTTGCAATCTTTGTAGAAATCATGCATTTCCTGGCAGAGACGGCGGATGGTGTAGCCTCTGTATTTTTCTTCGTAAGCGTTATAAATGGAGGGGAGAACTTCAGACATGGGCGCATCCTGGTCGATGAGCTGTTCGAAACGGATGAGCTTTGCTACCAGGTCGTTCATCTTTGTTTCGCTTTCCGCAGGGGTCATAAGGAAGAGAATGTCGTTGAGGTCGTTCTTTTCCGGAATGATGCCGTTTTCGCGGAGGTAGTTGGCCAGAATGTTTCCAGGAATACCGAAATCTTCATAGCCTCCGTTTTCTACATCAATGCCGGCAGTGACGAACTGCAGCTTCATGGGATCGATGAAGTACTGGCCCTTGCCGTAACCGTCGAAGCCATGCCATTTGGCACCCGGTTCGAAAGCCCAGTAATTGATGTCGTTTGCCATCTTTTCGGTGTCTCCATCTTCCCATTTCTTTCCGTAAACCACCGGAGGAACCAGGGGACGGATGTAGTGGCAGTTGCGGAGCACCTGTTTTCTTGTTTCAGTCACAAGCTTCACAGCGTCCATCCAGAGCTTTCTGCCTGCTTCGCCTTCATGCATTTTGGCATTTACGTCAAGGGCTGCGAAAAGCTGGTACAGCGGGGAAGTGGAAGCGTGCATCATGAATGCATTGTTCACTCTCTTATGAGGTACATAGCGGTCCTGGCCCTTAATATGGGAGTCTTTCTTGTGAATCTGGGAGGTCATGGAGAAGCCGGCCTGCTGTTTGTGGACAGACTGGGTGACGAAGATGCCGGGATCTTCCGGCCCCAGGTCCAGAAGCAGGGGAGAGCAGTCCTTCATCATGGGGATGAACTGTTCATAGCCTACCCAAGCGGAGTCGAAGAAAATGTAGTCGCAGAGATGGCCGATCTTATCCACTACCTGGCGGGCATTATAGATGCAGCCGTCGTAGGTGCCCAGCTGGATGACGGCCAGGCGAATCGGTCTTTTAGCCTTGGCTTTTACCGGATCCTTTTCAGCCACCAGTTTCCGGATGTAATCTTCATTGAAGCAGTGTTCCGGAATGCCGCCGATGGAGCCGAAGGCATTTCTTTCTGTTTCCAGATATACCGGGGTCGCGCCGGCCAGTACCAGAGCGCCGTGGTCGATGGACTTATGGTTATTTCTGTCGTAGAGGACAATGTCGCCGGGGGTGAGGACAGCGTTGAGCACTACCTTGTTGGATGTGGAAGTGCCGTTCAGTACGAAGTAGGTCTTGTCAGCGTTGTATACCCGGGCTGCATGCTTCTGGGCTGCCAGAGCCGGGCCTTCATGAATGAGGAGGTCCCCCATGGCCACATCGGCGTTGCACAGATCAGCGCGGAAGGTATTTTCGCCGAAGAAATCATAGAATGCACGGCCTGCCGGGTGCTTGCGGAAGAAAGCGCCGCCCTGATGGCCTGGGCAGTCAAACTGGGAGTATCCGTTTTCCACGTATTTTTCCAGATCCTTGAAGAATGGGGGCAGTACTTTTTCTTCATAATGGGAAGCAGCGCTTTCAATCTGGCGGCTGTAGAAAGCATGATCCGTGTCGTTCAGGTCAATCACCCGATATACCTTGCTGATGACATCATCAGCCACTGGGCCTTCCTTGGTGCGGATGAGAAGGACCGGAATGGTAAAGGCAAAAATCATTTCCTTCTTGAGCACATCGGTATCAGTGTCAGTAATGACTACGGCACCTACATCGGTGAAGTCGGTATCATTGACGTTCACCGTTTCGCGGGATGGAATGGCTCCGAAAATTTCGAGTGCTTTGTCAGAGTAAGCAATTTTTAAACGTTTCACGATTGAAACCTCCTGTACTGAACATTTTGTTATGAATGGGAAGCGGAAGGTGTGTGCACATCACCGAAGCCGCTTTCCCGGCAGGGGACGTATGTCCTTTACTGAGCTTATTGTATAGAAAACGGAGGAAATACTCCAATACCGATTCCATGCAAAAAATAAAAATTCCCAAAATGATTACAAATTGCATAGATAAAAAGAAAAGCGAGGATATTCATAACAATATTGCTATAAATAGTCTCGATGGATGGCGCCCATGCAGAACAAATACATGTCTATATGATGTAAATAGTTTGTGAAATCTTGGATTCTATGAAAAGCAAAGAGAAAGCTGGTAAGAAGAAGGTGAAAAAATCTGTATTTTCTGAAAGGAAGCATGGCTGGCATAAAAAATCCGAATAATAATAACAAAATAGTTATTATTATTCGGAGACATTACTTTCCATGAACCCATTTCCAGTAGGACAAAAGGCAGAGGGCGTAGCCGCCAGTCATGAGGAGCCCCAGAGGGAAAGCCGTATCTTCCCCGGCAATACCGGTGAGAGGCATGGTTAAACTGCCCGGAGCTACCGTAAAGAATCCCAGCAGCGCAGAGGCAGCGCCGGCATTTTTCCCCTGCCGGGAAAGGGCCATGGACATACTCACCGTTTCTGTGATAGATAAGGGAATGACCGTGATAACAAGAATAGGAATGAGCAGGTGAAGGGGCCAGAGGAAATAAAAACCAGCCAGCAGGAAAAGACTTGCTATAAAGGAAAGAATAATAGAATGGCGCAGCATGGCATCATCCAGCACCTTCTTCGCCAGGGTTGCCGGAAGAAGGCCTGTAAGCAGAAGCCCCACGCCCCCACCACGCCCAGAATCAAACTGTAAGTCTGGGCACTGAGACCGTAAATATGCTGGAACAGGAAAGAAGAACCGGCCAGATATCCGAAAAAGGAAATGAAAAGGAACCCTTCCAGAAGACAATGACCCATAAAGTAGGAATCATGGAAAAGGTGGGGGTAAGAGCGGAAAGCGGCGGTAAGTCGGGGAAGATGATGCTCCTTGGGAAGTGTTTCCCGGTAGGGAATACAGGACAGGGCCAGCAGGAGACCGATACCAGTCAGCACATAAAAAACGCCTCTCCAGTCAGTCCAGCGGAGAATCTGTCCTCCTGCCACAGGAGCCAGCACCGGCGCCAGACCGTTAATCATCATGAGGGCGGAATACAGGGTAAGAAGCTCAGTGCCTGTCTTGACATCCCGGGCAATGGCTCTGGCAATGACCAACCCGAAAGAACCGAAAAAGCCCTGCACGAAACGGAAGAAAAGAAGCACCGAAGGCGTAGAAGCCTCACTGGCGCCGTAGGAAGTCAGAGTAAAAACAGTCATGCCCACAAGAATGGGAATCTTTCGTCCGAAACGGTCGGAAAGGGGACCACCAAAAAGCTGCCCCAGCGCCATGCCCGCCATGGTCATGGTGAGAGTCAGCTGAGCCAGGGATGGAGAAATACCAAAGGATTCCGACAGCTCGGGAAGGGCCGGAAGATACATGTCCGTAGCCAGCGGCGCCACCGCCGTCATGAGACCCAGAAAAATAAAAAGGCCGATTTCAGATACTTTCATACAAACCTCCAGAAAATAGAAAAAGGCAGGCTGCCCTGCAAAAAAAGCCGCCCAACGCTAAACAGCGCTGAACGGCTTATATTGCGGATGCTCAGAAAACGCAGCTCTACTGTGTGGAGTCCAAGACTCCTTATCTTGAGTAAATGATAACAAGAAGGCTGGAAATTGTCAAGCGCAGGCGGTGGAGGTGCCTCTATCACTTGCGCTCCCCTGAATGAGGGCGGGGAAGTAAAATAGTGGAGAGGACCGCACTCTTTAAAATTTTCGGCGTCAGCCGCCACCACAACCTCTTAACTATCAGAACCCGGGCCGCAGAGCGGGCCCATACAGCCGCCCCCTTCCGACTCGCTGCGCTCGCCACCCACCCCCGGAAAGGGGGTGGGCAGGTAAAAAGGAGGAGAGGGACGTACTCTTTAAAATTCGCGGCGTCAGCCGTCACCACAACCCTCGGCCTGAAAGGCCGTCAAACCTAAGAACCCTCGGGCCCGAAAGGGCCAGTCAATCTTAAGAACCTTTTTCCATAACCTTTCTACACAACCTGCCGCGTCAGCGGCGCCCCTTCGGCCCGGAGGGCCGTCAACCTTTTCTCTGTGAACCCTCCGGCCGTCAGGCCGGTCAATCCTGAGAACCTTTTCCATCCCCGTTGACACCATCCCACGAGGGTGATATACTCTTGACATATACAAAGCCATAGAACAGGAAGAGTAGTCCTGATGGAAGCCATCCAAGGGAGCCGGCGCAAGTGGAAGTCCGGTATGGCAGTCTGGATGAATGGGCCTGGGAGGCGCTGTTTCGAATCATAGGTGTAGAGACAGACGGATTTCACCGTTACAGGAAACTGAGTTGGGCATTTGCCAAGTTGGGTGGTACCGCGGAAATAGATCCTTTCGTCCCTTTGCTTTTCAGCAGAGGAACGAAAGGATTTTTTGTTATATTGATTAAGGAGGAATGTCATGATGGAACAGGTTATGGATGTATCAAAACTTGTCTTTACCAAGGCGAGGGGAGGTCGGTTCCGCTGGCTTACCATTTCCACCCTCATGCTGGCTATCGGCATGCTGCTCCATCTGGTCTCTCCGTCGGTGGCAGGTTTTACGCCGAACTGGATGATCGCCTGCTATGTGGTGGCCATTCTTCTGACGAAACCGAGCTACAAGCAGTGTCTGGGCATCTGCATGGTGGCGGCGCTGATGGAAGTCTTTACCAGTAAGTCTGCTTTCCCTTACGGGGACTTTGCTTCTGAATTCTTTGGCGCCTATGTGGCAGGCTTCTTTGCCCATTCCGTGCCGCCCATTAAAATCGGGAAATTTTCTCTCCGCCCTGCCATTGCAGGATTCATTACCACCTGCGTGTCCGGCTTCACTTTTGTTTCTATTCTGACTCTGGTCATGGGGATTCCTATGAAGGTATACCTCTATGGCATGCTTCCGGCAGTCGCCATGGTGGGTATTGGAAACGGCATTATCACACCGTTCCTTTATTTCCCGGCGCTCCGCCTTTTCAAGTCCATGCATTACATGGCAGAGTCCGACGTGGAGGACAGCGACCACAGCGGTCTGGTGCTGAAGCAGCAGCAGGAAGGGGTCATCAGCGTGGAGCATCTGACTTATACCTATCCCTTCTCTAAGAAGAAAGCACTGGATGATGTGTCCATGGCCGTATCCAAAGGAGATTTCGTGGTCGTTACCGGCCCCAACGGTGCCGGAAAAACCACTCTCCTCATGTCCATGGCCGGCGCCATTCCTCATTACTACGGCGGCACCATGGAAGGCATGGTCTTTACCGGCGGCAAGGCGGTGACCCAGCACACCATTGCGGATCTGGCCTCTTCCATCGGCGTTATTCTTTCAGACTACAAGGCCCAGATCGTTACCCTCACCGTGGGGGAGGAAATGGCATTCACTCTGGAAAACCACGGATTCCCGCCAGATGAAATCCGCCGCCGGTCAAAAGAAGCTCTGGCCAAGGTTCACCTGGACGGACTGGAGGAACGGAAGGTTTCCACCCTCTCCGGCGGCCAGTGCCAGCGTCTGGTGGTGGCTGCGGTGCTGGCGGAAGAACCGGAAGTACTGGTATTCGATGAACCTACCTCTGCGCTGGATCCGGAAGGCATCCGTGAATTTTATGAAATGGTGGGCGAACTGAACCGGAAGGAAGGACTGACGGTTATCGTGGCGGAACACCATCTGGAAGCCACACTGCCTTATGCGAAGAAATTTATCCTCATGAATCAGGGAAAGATTATCAGCCAGGGCACACCGGAAGAAGTGATGCGGGCTATGAAGCAGAACCACATTTATGAAGAAGCCATTCCGGATATGTACCGCGCCCAGCTGACCCTGGAAGACGAAGGGATTTCCTTTGAAAAACCATTCCTTAATATAAAGGATGCACAGCAGTCTGTGATGGATTCTTTCGAGAAAGGAGAGGGGAAACATGCTTGAACTGAAAAATGTGTCCTTCCGTTACGCCAAAAACCTGCCCCTGGTGCTTGATGGGGTGTCCCTCTCCTTTGACAAGGGAGAATTCGTAGCCATCACCGGACGCAACGGCAGCGGTAAAACCACCATTACCCGTCTTCTTACGGGACTGGAAAAACCGGCTTCCGGAGATATTGTCTACAATGGCACCTCTGTGACAAAAGAAGATGCTTCGAAGAGAAGCCGCTTTATCGGCTATGTGTTCCAGCAGCCGGACCGGCAGATGTTCATGCCCACGGTGCGCGAGGAAATCGCCTTCGGCCCCTTCCATCAGGGAAAACGGGGGCAGGAACTGGAAGATGCCATCGACCGCGCCATGGCGGATACCGATACGGAAAGTTTATCGGCGGAATACCCGAGAACCCTTTCCCGGGGCGACCAGCAGCGGGTAGCCATTGCCTCCGCCCTGGCCATGGATACGGAATACCTGGTGCTCGATGAACCTACCAGCGGACAGGACGGCAGAGAAAAGAAAAGACTCATGGCCCTCATGGAAAGACTGCAGCAGAAAGGCATCACCATTATCCTGGTTACCCACGACATGGACATTGTAGCCAGAGACTGCACCAGGGTGGTGGTCATTGCAGGCCACAAAGTGGTCTTTGATGACAAGCCGGAAATCCTGTTTTCCAAAGCCAACCGCCCCGAAGACTGGGGCCTGGCCTATCCGCCGGCAGTTCTTCTGGGCCGGCGCCTTCCCGGCGCTCCCTACTGCCGGGACATGGACAGCTTCTGCAAAGAATTTATGAAACGGAAAGGAGGAGCTTCCTTATGAGAAATCTGGTACCCCTGACAAAAATCCTTTTAACTTTGGGCACTGCCGTATGGGCCATTGTGCTTCACCGGCCGGAAAGCCTCCTTTACCTCTGCGTTCTGGAACTTCTCATCCTTCTCGTATCCGGTGAACTTTTCAAAAATATCAAAGCCCTCATTATGCTCATCATCTTTGCTGCCCTCCTGGGAGTCATTGAAAAAGTGGGCGGCGGCTCCACTGAAGAATCGGTAGTGGCGGCCCTTCGCATGCTGGGCATGACCATCATCTTCATTTACCTCCTGGGCACCGTGAAACTGCAGGACCTCACCGCCTCCATGGTGCGGCAGCTGAAGGTACCTTATGAATACGCCTTCATGTTCACTGCAGGACTTCGCTTCATCCCTGATTTCATTGAAGAAAACAGAGCCGTCTCCGAAGCCCAGGCCTGCCGCGGCCTGGCTGTCAAAGGCAACTTCTTCAAACAGGTCAAGCGCTACATGTCCATCGTCCGTCCATTGATGCTCCGCTCCCTGGGAAGAAGCGAAACCATGGCCCTCTCTCTGGAACTCCGCGGCTTCGGCGGATCCCGGAGAACCTTCATGGAAAGCGTGGCGCCCAAGGGAAAAGACTACGTCTTCATGGTCCTCATCCTCCTCGTCACCGCTGCCGTCATCTACGGCCGGGTGAAACTGGGGATGTGAAACAGGTATAAAAAAAGCACCCTGCCAAAGGGTGCTTTTTTAGTGGATTCGTGGGCTGGTAAAGACCGCTGACCGCCGTTGTCCCCATCCATCTGATTGCCAGACCGGAATGGAACGCCCTGGATCCCTGAGGATAGGGCATATAAAACTCATCGCCTCCTGAGCGAAAGCGACGCACAAAATGTAGTGAGTCGTTTTCCCTGTGGGATGCACAACCCTTCTACACAACTCGCGGCGTCAGCCGCGCCCCTTTTTATAATTTGCGGCGAAGCCGCCACCACAACCCTCGGCCTGAAAGGCCGTCAAACTTAAGAACCCTCCGGCCGTAGGCCGGTCCATCTTAAGAACCTTTCTCCCTGCCCCCTGAGCGAAGCGAATATAACCTGCCGCCGGCAGGCGGCCACAACCCTCGGGGTGCAGCCCCGTCAACTCTCACACCGAAGGTGTGTCCAAAGCCGTCACTTTTTAAATGAAATGAACTTACCGATTATCTACTTTTTCCGGATTCATATCGTGATGGAGCAGACGGAAACGGGCGAAATCCTTCCATTCTGTACCGGGAATGCCGTAGTTGCAGTAGGGGTCGATGGAAAGGCCGCCCCGGGGGAGGAATTTTCCCCATACTTCGATGTACCGCGGCCGCAGCAGGCGGATGAGGTCGGTCATAATCATATTCACGCAGTCCTCATGAAAATCGCCGTGATTCCGGTAGCTGAAAAGATAGAGCTTTAAAGACTTGCTTTCTACCATGTACTTGTCAGGAATGTAGGAAATATAAATGGTGGCAAAATCAGGCTGTCCCGTCTTCGGGCACAGGCTCGTAAATTCAGGGCAGTTGAACTTGATAAAGAAATCCCGGTCACTGTGCTTATTAGGAATCCTCTCCAAAAGGCCCGGGTCATAATCATAGGTATATTTCGTGTTCCGGCTGCCCAGCTGTTTCAGCTCATCCAGCCCTTCTCGCTTTTCTGTCATAACGTACCTCACATTCATATAATTCAATGTAACTGCTACAAGGATATCATAGAGAAAGGGAGATGTAAATAGGGGGGGGACGCCTCGGGCGAGGTCGGGGTCGGGATTGGGATTGGGATTGGGAGCGGGAGCGGATAGCGGATAGCCGAGACTGGGGGCTGGAGACCGGAGACTGGGGATTCAGGAATCGGGAGTCGTTAGCTGATAGCCGATAGCTGATAGCCGATAGCTGATAGCCGATAGCCGTCAGCGGCTCTTTCTGCAGCCGGGCTGCTTCCTGACATATTTTTTATAAAGGAACACACAGATAATGACTGACAGAAGGGAGCCTGCCGGTGCGGCCATGCCCATGGGGTAAAGGGTGGATGGGAAGAGGAGGGCGGCGGCATAGGTGCCGGGGATGCGGACGGTGAAGATGGAAATCACATTGTGGATGAAGGAGAAGGCCGCTTTCCGGCAGGCTGCAAAATAGCCGGAGAAGCAGAAGTGGATACCGGCAATGGCGCAGTCTACCACATAGGATTGGAAGTAGTCGTTCCCCATGGCAATGACGGCAGTTTCTCCCGGTACGAAGAGGGCTACGATTTCAGGGGCTTTGAAATGGATGAGGAGGATACAGAGAAGGCCGAAGGCGACACAGACGGTAATGCCGTAGCGGAGGGCCTGTCTGCTCCTTTCTGTCAGGCCGGCGCCCAGGTTCTGGGCGGCCGTAGCCGATACAGTGGACATCATGGCAGAGGGTACCAGGAAGAGGAAACTGATGATCTTTTCTACGATGCCTACTGCCGCTGCGGCTTCCACGCCGCGGCTGTTGGCGATGGAGGTGATAATGAGGAAGGATACCTGGATGAGTCCGTCCTGGCAGGAAATGGGAACGCCGATGGAAAGGATGCGGCGGGTCCATTTTTTCCCGGGAATAAAGGAGCGGCGGGTCAGGGAAAGGGGTGCCAGTTTCCGATGGAGGTAGAAAAGGGAAAGGACCACGCTTACCACTTCACTGGCAAAGGTGCCCCAGGCAGCGCCGGCGGCGCTCATGTGGAAGGAGCCGATGAGAAGGTAGTCCAGAAAGATATTGACTATGCCGGAAATGGCAATGAAGGTCATAGGGGCTTTTGTATTTCCCATGCCCCTGAAAAAGCCGCTCACTGTGTTATACAGTACAATGAGGGGCACTCCGGCAAAGCAGATGGTCAGGTAGGCTCGGGTATCTTCCAGTGCTTCCGGCGGTGTCTGCAGCAGCTCCAGAATGAAGGGCATGGAGAGAAAGAGGAGTCCAGTGAATACAAGGGAGAAGGGGATGAAAAGGGCGGCGGCGCTTCCCATGAGGCGGAAAGCTTCTTTTTCATCTTTTGCGCCCAGGGCCCGGGCGATGGAAACGGCGCTGCCGATGGTGAGGCCTGCAATCATGACGATGATCATGTGCATCACCTGGCTGCCCATGGATACGCCGGTAACGGGGGCGGCGCCATAGTACTGGCCGGTAATGAAAAGATCCGCCATGCCGTAGAAGGTCTGGAGGAAGCAGGCTGCCAGATAAGGAATGGCAAAGCGCATCATTTTGGGAAAAAGGGGTCCTCGGGTCAGATCATTTTGAAGTATCATAGTGATTTCCTTATAAAAAAAAGACAGAATATTCTTATTTCAAAAGAATATCATGTCTTTTTCAGAAAGTAAAAAGAAGAAAAATCGTCGAATCAGCACTTTTTTTCATGGAAATAGTAAATGAAGCGGCGAAGGGAAGGGGATACGTGGGATGGATTGTATACCAGACAGGTCCATTCTTCAAAGCAGGGAGGAAGGGGGAAGGCGCAGAGATTTTCACTCTGGCCCGGCGGGAGGGGAAGAATGGAAAAGCCGCCGCCCAGGGACAGGCGGAGCAGCTGTTCCGTATAGTTTGATACCTTCTCGCTCTTTGCAAAGGAGGTATGGTACACTTCCTCAAATTTCTTCCGGCAGCTGTCCACATAGGAAGGACTGTGAGATTTCGTCAGGAAGGAAAGGGAACCAATGAGGCGGGGGATATCTTTGTACTTTTCGCTGCTGGATACAGCGCATACCAGGCACTGGGGAACGGGCATAAGGGGAATGGTGGCAAACCGTTTGGGAAAAGCAATGGCGTCGGGGCCTATGATTCCGTCCAGGGCCCCTTCATCAAGGGCCTTTTCCAGCTCCGGTACCGGTGCCATATGGTAGGACAGACTGATTTGAGGAAAAGATTTCTGAAGGTCCGGGAGGAAATCAAGGCCCCTGTATTCCTGGGATGCCAGGCCCAGACGGCAGAGGGCTTTTGGGGCGGCAAGAGAAGAAAGAAGGGCCTCATAGTCTCCATGAATTTTTTTCATGCCTTCATAAAACTGCCGTCCTTCCTTTGTAAGAGAAAGTCTGCTCCTGGAACGAAGGAAAAGGGTGCAGCCCGTTTCCTTCTCCAGCTGGGCAATGTACTTGCTCATGGTGGTCTGGGCAATGTGGCACCGATCGGCGGCTTTTGTAAAACTTTCGGATTCTGCCGCCGCAAAGAAATAGTACAGTTTATCAATATCCATAGAAGCCTCCCGGCATGACGTTCTTATGTGAATTATATCACGGCGGAGAGGAATGCAAGTAACGCTGGCTCTTTCAGAAAGGAACCGGGAGAAAGGGCTTAGAAACTAGTGGACTAGTGGATTAGTGGGCTGCCTGGGTCACTGCCAGCTGCTTTTCTCCTGTGTCATGCACCACTGGAGACACAAAAGCCTATCCCGTAACGTCCCTTGCCTCCCCCCCCTGCCTCAGGGGAGGTGGCGAGCGGAGTGAGCCGGAAGGGGGCAGCTGCTTTTGGCAGCTCCTTCCCGCCGATTGGGATTCTTTAGTGAGCTAGTGAGCTAGTGGGCTAGTGATCTGGTGAACTAGTGGACTAGTAAGTGTCACTATCTACATGTACCGAGATTCTTCGCCTACGGCTCAGGATGACAGCGTTCGGCGGGAAGGAAAGCACGTAACGCTGACTTCATACTTATCGCCCCCTAAAGGGGAAACGACTCACTACATTTTGCGCGTCGCTAGCGCTCCTTCATCCTCTGCTGTCACTGACTCACTGGATTTTCGGGTCGCTGATGCTCCCTTACAAATCCAGTTCGCATAGTGCAAAATGTGTTCGCTGTGCACCGAAGGGCGATACCACCACTTTCTGAACCCTCTGAACCTTCCGGGCGCCGGGCGCCAGCCTCGTCAACCTTTCCTTCTCCGTCTACCTTTACTGCCCATTCTGTGATACAATAAATCAGTTATGACTGTTTCATTTTGTAAAAAATTTTTATTATATAAAAGGTGTAAAATCCATGAATCATACAAAGAGCGGTTCCGAAAGAGAGACTCGGAAGACGAAAGACCATATGAAAAAAGAATACCGGGAGAGCCATATTTCTTCTCCTCTGCAGAAGGAAAGTCCCGGCCACTGGAAACGGTGGTGGGCGGCTGCCACGCTGATTCCTTTCTGTCTGGCTTTCTTCCTGTCCTGGTATTTTGGCGCTCCCGGCGGGTATGAACCTTTTTCCCAGGTGAAGGTATTTCTTCTCTTCCTGCAGGTGGGATTTGTGACGGCCTACTTCATCCGCCATCATTTGAAGAGAGCTGCCGTCCATCTCTGGCTGACCATTGGCTTCCTGTGGCTTTTGTCCCTTATCGTGCCTTATCTGGCGTCCCAGACGGAGGTGCTTCTGGATATGTCCGATGTGAGCGGCGAACTGTCCACACCGCTCTACCTCTTTGTGTCCTGCCTGTCGGCGGCCTGGATTCTGCCGGGGAAGGCGCGGATGATTGCCCGCATAGCCTGCGTGGTGCTGATTATCCTTTATATCCTGGTGCAGTTTACCTACATTGGCTATTATGTGATTACCCATTCCCTCATTTCCATTAATATGCTGCTGGCTCTGGCCCAGACGAATCTGGCGGAAACCATGGAGTATATTGAGGTGAATATTCCCTATGCAGAAATCGCAGCCGGTGTGGCAGCACTTCTCATTCTGGGCTGGCTCATTTTCAAAGCAAGCCGTTTCAGCTTCAACAGGGAGCAGGTATCCAGGAAGACCTGGTTTGGCATGCTCCTCCTTTTCTTTGTGAATGTGGGACTCTGCGCCCTTTCCATCGGCGGCACCAGACTGGCCCATGTGTATTATGAAACCTATGAAACCCTGCATAGCTTTTCTGATTTCCAGAAAATGGTGAATGCAAGGCGTCATATGCATATTGCAGACAAAGATATCGTGCGGCAGCTGAAGGCTGCACCGGATGGGGTCTACGTACTTGTTATCGGGGAATCCCTGACCAGGGACCATATGAATGTGTACGGTTATTCCAGAAAGACTACGCCCTTCCAGACGGAAGCGGCAGCCGATCCGCACTATGTGTTCTTCAATCACGGCTATTCCTGCTATACCCAGACGGTGCAGGTGCTGACGGAAGCGCTGACAGAAAAGAACCAGTACAATGATATGAATCTGGCAGAAGCCTATTCCATTATCGACCTGGCAAGGGAGGCGGGCTTTAAGACCACCTGGATTTCCAACCAGTCCCGTTTCGGTGTCTGGGATACGCCGATTGGCGCCATCGGTTCGGCTTGTGATGACCAGTACTGGATCAATTCCTACGTAGGCACCGACGTGGTGACCAAAGATTACGACACTGCCCTCATTCCCTACCTTCGGAAAGTGGACCCCAATAACCGCCGCCAGCTGATTGTGGTGCACCTCATGGGCAGCCATGTAAGCTACTGGGATCGGTATCCGTCGGAATTCTACCATTGGCCCAGGAATCCCGGAAATACGAGAAGTACTGCGGAAATCATGAATGATGAGTATGATAATTCCGTCCTTTTCAATGATTACGTGATGGAAAATATTATGAACGAGGCCACCAATTGGCTCCACGCTGACAGTGTGCTCTATTTCTCGGACCACGGGGAACAGGTGACGGAAAGACCGGGACACAATGCGGACCAGTTTGACTACACCATGGTCCATATTCCTTTCTGGATTTACACATCCGATGCCTACAGGGCTTCCCATCCTGTGGAAATGAAGTCCATGATAGAAAGAAGAAATATGCCCTTCTCCAACGATATGCTCTATGATACCTTCATGGGCATCATGGGCCTCACCGCCGCTCATTACGATCCCACTGCCGACATCTTCTCTCCCCGCTTCGATAAAGATGTGACCACCCTGATGACCATGTATGGCAATGTGATGATTCGAAACGACGTGGAACAGCTTGGGAGCGACCAGGCCTTCATGGATGACCAGTGGAACAGGCAGATTGCAGACAGAGCCAGGGCCGATGGAAACAGGAGCTTTGACTGGGACAATTTCCACCAGATTCCTATTTCTGCCCAGCCCATGCCGGAGGTAGAAAATTCCGGCACCAGCCAGGAAGAATAAAGGGTTGACACGCCCTGCGGGCGTGAGGGCTGATGGGCCCGTCGGGCCCAAGGGGGCGTAAGTTTGACAGCCGCCTTTGGCGGCTGAGGGTTTTGGTGGCCGCTTTGCGGCAGTATATAGCCCCTTCCTTGGGAAGGGGCTCCTACTCTTTACCATGAGACATGGGTGACACAAATACCAGTCCAGCAACGCTGACTTTATAAATATCGCCCCCTAAAGGGGAAACGACTCACTACATTTTGCGCGTCGCTAGCACTCCTTCAAAATGTGTTCGCTGTGCACCGACAGGGCGATACCACAACCCTCAGCAACAAAGGTGCTGTCAAACCTAAGAACCCTCCGGCCCGTCGGGCCGGTCAATCTTAAGACCCTTCTTCTTCTGAACCCGGGCCGCAAAGGCCCCTTGTGACAAATCTTTCAGGCTGTGATACTATAAGAATAAATCAGGATATATTTCCTGTATTTCCCAAGGAGGATATCGAATATATGAGGCTTCGCAGGAAACCGTGGATTGATGAAGCAATCAAAGAATACACAGATATTTTGTATCTGGAGGAACCGACCGACCGGAAAGGAAAGTGGCGAAGCGTATTTCCCCATCCGGAAAACGAGCTCCATGTGGAATTCGGCACCGGCAAGGGTCAGTTTATTTCCGGCATGGCTGCTATCCATCCCCAGGTGAATTTCATCGGCATGGAGGTGCAGGAAGGGGTCATTTACTATGCCGCCAAAAAGACGGCAGAGAAAGACCCGCCGCTGACCAATGTGCGCTTGATTCTGGGCGATGTGAGCGAAATCCTGAATATCTTCGGCGAAGGGGAAGTGGATGTAATTTATCTGAATTTCAGCGATCCCTGGCCTAAGAAACGGCATGCCAAGCGTCGTCTCACTTACAGGGATTTCCTGAAACGGTATGCCCTTATCCTGAAGGAAGGCGGAGAAATCCGCTTCAAAACCGACAATAAGGACCTTTTTGATTTTTCCATTGAAGAATTTAAAGCGATGGGCTGGGAACTTTCCCATGTGACCTATGACCTTCATGCCGCTCCGGTGGCAGGGGACGTGGAAACGGAATATGAGGAAAAGTTCTCCAGAAAGGGGAATCCGGTATGTCGTCTCGTAGCGAGACGTCCCTGATTGATATGAAGTATGCGCCCCGGGCACTGCAGAAGATGTTCATCGTGGCAGGCATACTGATTATCCTGGGGGCTTTTAATGTATACAGCTCTACCTATTACATGAATATGGAGTCCGGTGCCAATCCCTACAGTCATATCCTGCGGCATCTGGTTTTTCTGGGAGTGAGCAGCCTTCTTGCATTCATCCTGTCAAGGGTGAATTACCATGTGATTAAGAAGGGGGCTTTCCTGTGGTGCCTGGGCACCATTGGTCTTCTGGCTCTTGTCATGGTGGCAGGACGGACGGTGAATGGGGCTACCCGCTGGATTTCACTGGGACCTTTTTCACTCCAGCCTTCGGAAATTGCCAAAGTCACCGGCCTGGTCTGGGCATCGGCCCATCTGGCCAAAAAGATTGATGCCCGCATGGGCATGTCCATTTTCGGACACCTGCTCCTGCCGGTGGCGGGACTTTTCATTCCCTCCCTAAGGAAAAAGAAGAGTGCCACCTTTGCCGGCCTTTTTCATTATTTCACCCCGCTCTACATGCCCCTCATTATGGCGGTGCTGGTGCTGAAACAGCCTGATATGGGTACCGCCGGCATGATACTTATTTTCCCGGGGCTTCTCTACATCATTGCAGGCATGCCTCTTCTGGAAATCCTGCTGTCCTTAGGGATTTCCTTTATTCTCTTTCTGGGTCTTGCCATTGTGGCGCCCTACCGCATGGCCCGGCTGGTGGTGCTCCTCCATCCGGAAGACTATGCCCAGGGCATGGGCTACCAGACCATGCAGAGCCTTATTGCCGTAGGCTCCGGCGGCATTCTGGGCCAAGGCATGGGGGAGGGGTTCTCCAAATTCCTCTATCTGCCGGAACAGTATACCGACTTTGCCTATGCCGTATTCAGTCAGGAGTACGGCTTTATAGGCTCCGCCACCCTGCTCTGCCTGTACCTGGCTTTCATGCTTTACGGGCTGTCAGTGGGAAGAAAACTGAAGGAAACCTATCCGGCCCTTCTGGTATACGGTCTGACCCTTCTGATTTCCGTGCAGGGCCTGGTGAACATTGCCATGGTTATCGGCTGGTTTCCGGTCACCGGCATACCACTGCCCTTCATCTCCTTCGGCGGCACGTCTCTTCTCATGAACATGGCTGCCCTGGGTCTCATCTGGGGTACTGCTACCCAGAGCCTTCGGGAATATGATGAACAGGAAAGAAGAAAACGGATTGCCGCCATGGAAGGCCGTCCTCTTTCCTTCGGCGAACTGTCAGGCTCTGTTTACGGCTCAAGGTCTTGAAACCAAATCAAAAAGGGGCTGTGAAAAAATGGCAACTCATTTTTTCACAGCCCCTTTGACGGCCTCAGAGAGGCGGGGCGCATACAATTTCTCTTACAGGCAGATACTATGGATGAATCGGTGTTTTCCCGGCGGGAAGCTTCACAGGGAAAGGGATGATGGAAATGAAAGAAAAAAGATTACTGCAGGTGTATGCCTTTTTCAAGGGAGATTCGAGACCTTCTTTCCTTCTCCAAAAAGCGGCTTCTTCCCTTTCGGGGGAAGGGTTGGACCTATCTTTGGCTTTGGCAGGGGACATGGATGAAAGGGCCGTTGAAAGGGCGAAAGAAGATGCAATTCTTGCCTTTTTCGATACTCCGGAAAAGGCGGGCCGCTTCGCTTTTTCCGCCGGGAGGGCAGAGAAAAGCGGACTTTCCCTCTATGGCGGAACGCCCTTTGGCATCAGTCTGGCAGAGGCCAATGTACTGTCCTTCTTCCAAAAGGAAGAGTTCCATTCTGCTTTGATTTACACTACTGACTGGGCCTTTCCCATTATTTCTGACAGGGACCTGGAAAAGAGGGGGGCTCCCTTTCTTTTATCCCTCTACAGAGGCCTCATGCTCTATGCCGCAGGGAAAGAGGATACCCTCCTGGGTGCCATGGACAGGGGAAGAAGGTTACCGGAAAGACGCTGAGTCAAGGAGCACTGATAAGTGTGGCCTTTGATTTCCCTTTCCTGGGTGGAGGGGGAGTGATAGGGATAGAGGCTCTTTATTTTCTGAAATATCTCTTCGCCAGGCTCCAGGCAAAGCCGAAGGATTTCTGGAAGAGCCACAGATAGAGGGCTTTTTGGGGATGAAGAATCCAGTAGGCCCTGGTGATCGGTTCCAGTGGCTTTAATACGGCGGGGGTGGAAGAATCGGGCCTTGCCATTTCTTCGATTCTGTTTTTTGCCTTCGGCTTTAATTTTTTGGATACCACAGCGGCAGCCATAGCCAAAAGAAGTGCTTTTACCAGTTTAGACAGATTCATAGGTATCCCTCCTGTGCCAATCAATTTTACTTGATTTCTTATTTTTATCATAGCAGATTCAGAGGAGGAGTTCAAAACGGAGACGCCCTGTTTTCTTTTTGACAGGTAAAAATTTTGTTGCAGTCCTTCCTGTTGTGGTATACTTTTAAAGGGTGTTATCTTTAATCATCATTGGAGGATTTTATGAACGCTGATTCGAATGTATTGCTTTTACCGCTCTGCTTTTTCGGATTATACATGATCCTGGAAGCAGCGGATTGGGGCCTGTGCCTTTCTGCACCGCTGGTATGCCGCAGCCGGGATGAAAACAGGGCGGTGCTTGGCCTGCTTCGTCCCTGTCTGGACGGCAATGAACTCTGGTATTTCCTGGGGCTCTTCATGATGGGAGCCGCCATTCCCGGTGTTTCGGATAATTTATTCCATACGGAAAATATTGTCCTCATCCTGCTGGTGGCAGCAGGGGCGCTTCTGCGCATGGCAGCGTCCCTTTTCAGAAATTCCTGCAGCCAGCCGGCGGTGATGAAGGTAATTTCTGTCTTTTCCTATGCAGCCCTTGCGGTGATGGGACTGGCCGGTTCTTCCCTTCTTATGAATGACGGTTCTCAATTTTCTGTTCTCGGCATTTTCTGCGCTCTCTGGATGATTCTGGCTGCTTTCCAGCTGGGCACCCTGTATGGGGCGGTGAAGGCGGTGAATCCCCTGGCAGAACGGTTCCGCGCCGCTTTTCTGGTATCCAGCGTTCTCACCGTGGTGGTATACATCATTCTGGCCATCCTTCTTAAGAGTCATGCCGGTGATTCCAATACCTACGGCAGCTTTTTCTGGATCAGTCTGGTGGCCACAGCCATTCTCTTTGTGGCAGCCTTCTTCATGACCCGTATGCGCCATGTGAAAGTGGGACTGGCAGCGGCGTATGTTTCTTCCTTCTTTGCCATTGCCATTTACCTTTCGGCCTATGCCGCTGTGCTGCCTTCCATTTTTACGGTGGAAGTGGATTCCCTGAAGCAGGCCATGGACGGCATGCCGAGTACGGCTCTTCTGGTGATTGCCTTTGTGTGGACCCTGGGGGCCTTCCTTTGGCGGCAGATTCGCAAAAAAGAATATTATGAATGGAAAGATCATGTGTAATGGAGGACGATACTGATGGGTGAACTTTTTAAGACACAGCATACGATTGATGAAATGCTGGACCGCATGGGTGTGAAAATCGTGCTGGATTCGGAACACCTGACGGAAGAGGATAAGTTTGAAGCAGAAAAGCAGGGCTCTTCTGTGGTTCTGAAAAAAGTAGAAAAGAAGGATACAGAAAAAAAGGAATAAGGTCCATAGAAAAAGCAGGCTTGGAAGGCCTGTTTTTTTTATGGAAGTTTCACTGGAACAACCATTCTGTTTTATGATATAATGAATCAAGAAAAAATGTTCTAGGAGGAAATATGGATATCGGAGAAAAACTGGACATTCTGGCAGATGCGGCTAAGTACGATGTATCCTGCTCATCCAGCGGCTCCAGCCGGGCCAACGCAGGGGGACTGGGAAACGACCATAAGAGCGGCATATGTCATACCTGGACAGCCGATGGCCGCTGTGTGTCTCTTTTAAAAATACTGATGACCAATTCCTGCATTTACGACTGTGAATACTGCGTGAACCGGCGGAGCCATGATACGAAGCGAGCCATGCTGACGCCGGAAGAAATCGTGACCCTCACCATTGAATTTTACAAGAGAAACTACATTGAAGGCCTTTTTCTTTCCTCCGGCATTATCCGCTCCCCCGACTATACCACGGAGCTTCTGATCCAGGTGGCCCGGCTGCTTCGGGAGCGGGAGCATTTCAACGGCTATATTCACATGAAAGGCATACCGGGCACGGATCAAGCCCTCCTCAATGAGCTGGGACGGTACGTGGATCGGGTCAGCGTGAATATAGAGCTGCCGTCAGAAAAATCCCTCCGCCTTCTGGCGCCTCAGAAAACAAGAAATGCCATCCTTGCACCGATGAAATTTTTCAAAGAATCCATCGAAGTGCACAAGGAGGAAAAGAAACATTTCCAAAAGGCTCCCTCCTTCGTGCCGGCCGGTCAGACTACCCAGCTCATTGTGGGGGCCAGCGGAGAAAGCGATCGGCAGATTCTCCTTCTTACCCAGGGGCTTTACCGGAAGGCAGCCTTGAAAAGGGTGTACTATTCCGCCTATGTGCCGGTGATGAAGGGAAAGAATCTGCCTGCCTTAAGGCGGCCGCCCCTTTCCCGGGAGAACAGGCTTTACCAGGCAGACTGGCTCCTTCGGTTCTACCATTTCCAGGCAGAAGAAATCCTTACGCCGGAGGAACCGGATTTTGATGAGGAGCTGGATCCCAAATGCACCTGGGCCCTGAGGCACAGGGAACTCTTTCCTGTAGAAATCAACCGGGCCTCTTATGAAATGATTCTCCGGGTGCCCGGTATCGGCGTGAAAAGCGCTCTCCGCATTGTCAAACTCCGGCGGTACGGGAACCTTTCTTTTGAAGATGTAAGAAGGGTGGGTATCGTCATGAAAAGGGCCCGTTATTTCATGACTGTGAACGGCCGCTATTACGGCGGGATTTCTCTTGACAGCCAACAGCTCCGCAGCCGCCTGATTTCCAGGACAGCCGTAAGGGAAGTGCGGGAAATGAGTCTTTTTGATACCCAGAGTTGAGGAAGGGATACCATGTATTTCTTTTATGACGGAACCTATGTGGGCTTTTTGACCACCGTTTATGAAATCTACCACCACGGTACCAGCCATCTGGAAGGCATTCTGGTGGAAGGGGGAGAAGTGCCCCTTTTCGGTGCCCAAAGCATTGTCGTCACCCGCCTGCCGGATGCGGAAAAGGTGGCGGCGGCCTTTGAAAAGAAGTGCGGCAAAGAAGCGATGCGATGGATGTACCGGGCCTTTCTTTCCGACGAAGAAGGAAAGGAAATGAAAATCTTCTATTTTATGAAAGAAGGATTTAAGCGGGAGAAGAAGATTTATACCTGCCGGAAAGAACCGTGGGTGCAGGATATTCTTGCCATGTGCCGGGAAGTGGGAAACGAAGCGGAAAAATTTCGGGGCATTCTCCGGTTCAGCGAACTGGATGACGGCATGCTCTATGCGGTGATGAAGCCGGACCACCATATTCTCCCCCTCCTGGCCGTCCATTTCCAACAGCGGTTCTCCCAGAAACGCTGGGCTATTTACGATAAGGGACGCCGGGAAGCGGCCATCTACGAAAACGGCCATCTCTTCATGGGCATGGTGGAACAGGAAGACCAGCAGGTCAGATACAGCGGCGCAGAAGAAGATTTCCGCCGGCTGTGGAAAAACTACTACCGCCATATGGGTATTGAAGAAAGAAGAAATCCGCAGGAAAGAAGAAATTTCCTCCCCAAGAAATACTGGGGCCTTCTGACAGAAATGGAAGATCCCTATAACCGGTCGGATCTGCCGCTGAAAGGGGAGGAAAAGCGATAGAAGAGGTTTGGCTGTCTGTTGACCGGGTCCTGTGTATTTGTACCGGCGTGGAGGCCTGCACTATGTGCAGACTGAGGGCGGCATTCCTTTCTCTCCAGAACTGATTTCATGAAAAAGCACTTGACTTGAAGTTTACTTTAACTTGTAGAATAATATCATTGATTTTATTCATTGATTTTATCATCATCATAGAGACATAAAAATAAAGGAGAAACAGAATGAATCAGAAATGGACAGCCCTGCTTGTGGCTTTGGGACTGACTGCCGCCGTCACTGCGGGCTGTGGAAACCAGGCGGCCCCTTCATCCAGACAGGCCGCTTCCGGCCCTGTGACGGAGACCATGAAGCCCTTTAACGTACACCAGGTGGTGGCAGGAGACAATGAAAAGGGACGGACCGTGATGTGGGAAATGCCTACGGATAAGGAAAATTCTCTGGAATATAGAAAGAAAGGAACCGACACCATTTACAGCGTTTCCGCTTCCGGTGAAAGGCTGGAAGGAAATCGGGGCATTTCTAACGGCACTGTATATACAGCAGAGCTGAAGGGACTGGAAAAAGGGACGGATTATGAATACAGAACAAGGGAAGAAAACCGGGTGAGCTCCTGGTATCCCCTTCATACCGATAATGGAGGTCCTTTCAAGGCCATTGTGACCTCCGATTCCCAAAGCTCCGATTATACGGACTGGAAGAATCTGATACATGAGGCAGCTAAGGACAACCGGGATGCTGCTTTCATGATTGCTCTGGGAGATCTGGTAGACAATGGAGAAGATGAATACCAGTGGCAGACCTGGTTTGAAAGCAGCGGGGATCTTCTTTCCCGCATCCCCGTGGCACCGGCGCTGGGCAACCACGAAGCCTATTCCCTGGACTGGAAGAATCATATGCCCCAGCGCTATCTCACCCATTTCAATCTGCCCGATAATGGAAATAAGGATTTGAAAAACCATTACTATTCCTTCGACTGGGGTGATGTGCATTTCACCGTACTGGATACATCGCTGGATGAAGAAAAAGAGTGGCTGCCGGATCTGTATGAAAAAGAAAAGGTATGGCTGGAAAAGGACCTTCGGGAAACAAAACAGAAATGGAAAGTGGTGCTCATGCACAAAGATCCCCTGCAGTACGGCTTTGCCGATGAAAATCGTCCCCACCGGGAAGAGGGTTTTTCGGAAGAAGGACAGGCCTTCATGCCTTTCTTTGACAAGTATGGCGTGGATCTGGTGATTTCTGCGCACCTGCATACTTATAGGGACAGAGGTTATATCTATGATTTCAAGCGGTCCGACAAGGGGCCGGTATATGTCATTGACGGCCTTTCCGGCAACGTACGCTATCCGGATCTGTGGAAACAGCATGCACTGGATCAGTACGTGGCGCCCCAGCCGGAAAGTGATAACTATTCCATTCTGGAAGCGGATGGCAGCCAGTTGACCCTGACCGGTTATCTCCCTGACGGTACCAAACTTCACGAAACAGTAGTTAAGAAGGGTGAATAGGGATAGGCATACCGATTCATTGAGCGGCCCGGGAAATATAAGAATTTTCCTGCTGCCATGTCATGGATTTCCTGCAGGCCATGAAAGTACAGGAATCACAGGAAATCATTGTATAGGACGCCTGCCCTTTCCTGCTGCTTTCTCTGGAAGGCAGCCAAGGGAAACAGGAAAAACCAAAAGAGGCTGTGAAAAAATGGTAATCATTTTTTCACAGCCTCTTTTTACTTTTCATGAACTATATGCCAGTTTCGGAGAAGTACTTTCTTCCCTCTCCAGGCGAAGGCGTAATCTTTATAGGTTTTATCAAAGGCTCGGTTGGACATGGATTCCATCATTTCTTTTGTGAGGAAGGGAATCCGGTTTTCCCGGATTTCAGGAAGGGGAGAAGGCGGCGCTTTCCTGTTGTAGGGGCAGCAGTTCTGGCAGCCGTCGCAGCCGAAAATAAGGGGAGTTTTTCGGATGATGGCCTGCTCTTCTTCGGTGAGGTCTTCTTTTTTCTGGGTGAGATAGGATTTGCAGTGCCAGGGGTTGAAGGGTTCTTTCCCTATGATTTTCCCAGGGCAGGCCCTTTCACAAAGGCGGCAGTCTCCGCAGGAAAGGGTGAGGGGGGTATCGGGGGAAAGGGGAAGGGTGGTGAGAATGGCGCCGATGGTGACATAGGAACCGTACACCGGATGGATGAGGCAGTGGTTTCTTCCAAAGAAGCCCAGCCCTGCGGCGTAGGCCAGCCACCGATCCACCATGGGGGACGTGTCGGTGAGAGATTTGAAACGGGCCTGGGGAAAGGCTTTTGCTGCCACCTCTATGATGCGGTCCATGTACCGGTGATTGACCCGGTGATAGTCTTCGCTTCGGGCGTAGAGGGCAATGTTTCCCATTTCCCTTTCTTCCGTTTTATAGGGAAATAGAATGACAAAGAAAGAGCGGGCACCGGGAAGGAGGCTTTCCGGCGAAAGCCGTTTTTCCGCTTCCGCCGGTGCGAAGGGGACGGGGCCGGCTTTGGAGAGAGCCTGAGAAAGGTCCTTTGAAAAATCAATGCTGCAGGCGCCGCAGGCTGTGAGCCGAAGTGATCGGGCGGTTTCCAGGAAAAGTGTTTTCGGATCCATGGGAATTTCCTTTGAAATGAATAAAGCGGCGCTTTCAGGGCGCCGCTGCTTTTATTTAACCATTCGTCTGGCCAGAAGTTCGCTGACCCTCTCCGTAGGCATATCATCGCTGTCGTAAAGAAGTCCCTTGGGGCTCTTGATAATGAGCCGGTCCATGAGATTCTGACTGATGAGGTCATTGGTGGCAGAGAGGAAGGCCATGCAGGCTTTGTCGTGATGGTCCTTCGTAATGAGCCGGGAAAGGCCGGGAGCTTTCAGCCGCTGCTGAAGGAAGAGCTGATGAATGGCCTTCCAGCTTTCCTTTTTCGGGCAGGCCCGAAGGAGTACGCAGATTTCATAGCCCATGTCTTTCAGGTAGGAAATATAGTCCAGCGTATGGGCCACGTTTTCCAGAGAACCTTCCTGGAGGATGTGGTACCGGCCTTCTGCCGCCTTTTTCATGGTCAGGTCCGACAGGTATTTCCCCTGTTCTATGGAAAAGCAGGCGCAGTACTGGCCGTATTTCTTGAGCAGCTGCCGGAAACGGGGGTGGAATCCCCGGAAATTATCACTCATGGACTGGATGATATTACCGCCGTACTCTTCGATAATCATGGAAGACATGCGGGTCTTTCCGGAACCGGGCTGTCCGGCAATGATGAAGGCCATGGGGTGCTTCTGATTTCCTGTTTTGTTTTCCTTCACCGATGGCCAAACAGTGCGCTCAAAGAGGTCATTCATTTCATCCTCATTAAAGCCGCTTTCTCTCTCAGCCATCTGGCGGGCAAGCTTCATGTTCACCGGACGGAAAATCTGGTCCGCCATGTAACGGGTTTCTATATTATATGCTTCCTGGAGCATGCCTACCTGGGTAGACATGGGAAGACCGTGTCCTTTGCGGAGCTCAATGAGTGACATCTCGCGGATGGTGGTGCGCCAGAGACTGTACAGACGGGACTCATCAGCCCTGTCGATTTCCACTTCATCTTTCACGGTCCAAAGCAGGTTGTGGATGGTGGTAAAAATTTCCGCATTCACTTCCAGCTGGATTCCCATAGGGGTAATTTCCGCAGATTCACTTAATTCGCTGATTGTCCGCTCGTCATAGGGCATAGCCTGACCAACTCCTTTTCTAAATACAATATACTATTATCAATCATAACAAAGAGCAGGGGATTTGTCTATTTTTTTAATGGGGAGTGGGGAG